>OGTG01000056.1_pt1 | contig 104101 bp, 103 predicted proteins | sample 1574571 | NCBI WGS metagenome assembly OGTG01 (sample SAMN03295826, study PRJEB24534) | human gut metagenome | isolation source: fecal sample 1 from infant 4 | host: Homo sapiens | place: USA: Pittsburgh, PA | collected 2014-07
TAAACAATATAGAAATCATCTTTTATTAGCTTCATAACACTTTTTTTATAGTGTCCTTGACACAGGATCCATTTTATTCTTTGTGATACTCTTTCTTTTTCAATTATTTCATCCCTAAGATTTATGACCTTCAAAATCTCCATAGTTTGTATGATATATAGTCCCATCATGTATTGGATTTGTTTTGTTTGCTGCCTCTGTGTTAACTACAGATAAATCCTTAAAACTTGGATCATTCCATTCTAATTTCATGTTTTCACCCCCCTTCAAGAAAGTATTCTTTAAGATATTAAATAATATTATTAAAACCACTTATAAATTTATAAAAAATATATATGCTTATAAATGATCTAATTTCATACTTTATTTCATCAGTGTATTCAACTGGAAGTGATTTATATTTATCTAGATAATAATTTATTTTATTATTATCACAAAAGTATTCTATTGTTTTATTACCTTTCATTTTTAACATATCCTGATAAACAACATCCCACTTATGTCTTAATCTTTCAATCCAATCAGCTGCTTGTATTCCCCTTGAAATCTTTCCTTCTATAAACTCATCAGGAATTAATCCTTTCATAGCTCTTTTTATTAAATATCTTTGCTGACCATCTCTCACAAATTGATCTATAGGATATGATAATATTAACTCGATTAATCGTATGTCCCTTGTTGGATCTCTTTTTAATAATCCAGTTTTTAAACTGACTTTAGTTTCATACTCAGAAACATGGGATAATGTAATAGGATTAATTATCATCTTTCTTTCTTCATCCCAGTCAAAATACTTTTGTGGAAATATAAATAAATTATTTTTTTCTAATATTTTATTTATATTCCATTTTGACATTAAATTATCATTCAGTAATGACATCTCGTATGGATTAAAATCCTTACATTTTTTATAAAATAAATATTTTCTTATCTTATATGGAGTTGATAATTTTAATATATCTTTAATACACCTTTTGGTACTTACTCCATATCTATTTTTTATACCTTTGTTTTCTTTTATTATTCCTAATATATCTCTTTTTCTTATTAGCGTCATAAGTTTAGTGTAATATTCACCATAAGAAATAGTTAGATTTCCATATTGTCCATCTAATAGTATTTTACATCCATCTTTTGCTGCTTCTTCTGAAATTCCTAAATACCATGATAAATTTTCAATTGCCTTATAAGGCATTTCTAACATACTAATTTTGTCATTTATCATATCTATTGCGCTTGTACCTTTTAATTCACAAAATTTAGAATCAATATTTTCATACTTTTTTTGTAATAATTTCACACCATTGCTTTCATCTGCAATGCCACCTGTAACTTTTATATCTTTATTTTCTTTTAGTGGAATTGATGTATAAGATTTTAATTTCTTATTATCTTTTTTCAAATATTTTGCTGCTAAAGCTGCTACTGATGTTGAATCTAATCCACTACTAAGCATTATTCCTATATTCTCATTACTTCTTAATCTACACTTAACAGCTTCTGAGAAGACTTCAATAAAATGTTCCTCATATTCAGAATCCCTCGAAAATTTTTGTTGATTTATATTTTCTCCAGCTGACCAATATTGATTATGTCTAATGCCGTTTTCTCCTATTATCATATAAGTTGCTGGTTCAAGTTTATAGATATCTTCATACATTGTATGCCTTAAATCAGCAGAACTAAGAACTCCTGGTATTGCTAAATACTCTGTAATCTGCTCTTCGTTTAATTTAACTTCATCCATAACTTCTAATATAGGATCTATTAATGTAGAAAATATAATTTTATTATTCCTGTAATAATAATAGAACGTCCTCTTTCCAACTTGATCCCTTGCACAAAATAATTGTCTTTTTTCATAATCCCAAATTGCAAAAGAATAATCCCCTATTATATATCTACAACAATTCTCTCCCCACTCTTTATAAGCCATTAATATATATTCACTATCAGTAAAGTCTTCAACTTGGCTATTTTCTAAATTTAATTTATTTAATAATTCCTCTCTATTATCTATAATTGCATCTGCTGTTAAAATAATAGCATTTTCTTTGTCTAATACAGGTATTTTCTCATTTATAGATTCAAAAGTTATATGTTGAAGCCCACATCCTATAAATATATTTTTATAATTTAAACTATTAAATCTGTCTATTTTATATGCCTTCATAGGTTCTAACATTTTTTCACCTATATTTTCATCTATATTTTCATTATTAAAATCTATATATCCATATATAATACCACTCATAAATTCTCCTTATAATTACACTTGTATTATTATTTATACTGTAATTATTCATAACGAATAATATGCACTTCTCTAAATTTAACCTAATTAAATTATAATTATTTTTGATTTAGATTTTTAAATTATAATTTGTGTTGTTTACTTAATAATCTATATTATATTTATTATGTTTTTTTGTTAATTATTCCAACTATTTCATATTAAATTAATAAATTTTATGTAAGCAAAAGTAAACGATTATCATATATTAAATATGTAAACACAAATTTAATTTATCAGGGGGATACAAATGTCTGATTATATTAGTAACGAATATTTAGATTTATTAAATGTCCCTACCTTATGGAATTTTGGATTTACTGGCAAAGGGGTAAAAGTAGCAATTATGGAATCAGCAATAACTACTTTGCCTGGAAAATTAAATATTCAAGGTTGGTTCAACACCGAAACAAATGTATATACTGAAACTGCTCCTAATTTTGATTCTCTTTCTGATCATGGCTTTTCAACAGCTAGTATAATCTCTGGATATGCTACTGGCGTTGCTCCAGATTGTAAATTATATAATGTAATTGTAAAAACAGATATGACTAATATATCCAACAGTCTAAATAGTTTAAAAAAAGGTTTAAAATGGTGTATAGCAAATTCTATAGACATAATTAATATAAGTCTTGAGATTCCATTTGCAGATGCTGAATTAATTTCATTAACTAAACTTGCAGCAGAAAAAAATATAATTATAGTAAGTTCTTTGGGTAATAGCTCATCTGAAACCTGCACTTCATTTATATCTTCTGGTTCTGTATTAAGTATAGGTTCTGTAAATAAAGATAAATCATTAAGTAGTTTTTCTAATTACGGAGATTGTATTGATTTTGTGTCATTTGGAGATGCGGTTCCTGCCTATAATTCTAAAGGAGAAAAAATATCTTTTGTTGGAACTTCTGCATCTACTCCACTAGTTTCTGGATTAGTTGCACTAATTAAGCAACAAAATAAAGATCTTTCCTTCAAAGAACTAAAATATATGTTAATGGATAATGCCGAAACTTTAAATGCTAACTTAAATAATAATTCTATATCATTTAAGTTTCCAAAAGCTTGCTTGATTCCTTGCAATCATAAACATGACCTGGATATAGTTGAAATAGAAAAAAATATTCCAATACAAGATTTGAAAATAATAACCGATTCAACTATTAATATTAAAGATACAATTACTCCTATAATTCAAATATCACCAAAAAGCTTAGATAATTTAGATGTATTAGTAACTTCTTCAAATGAAAAACTAACTCAAATTAATTATTTTTCAAATTCTATAACTGCAATTGATAGTGGATATGCAACCATTAATTTTTCAATACCACAAAGAAATTTTAATAAATCTATAGTCTTTCATATATTGTCTCAACTAGAACAGCAACTTAGATATTCATTAAATCTTTACAATATAACTAATTTACAAAATAAAAATCTATCTGGACAAAATATAAAAGTAGCAATTATTGATTCTGGCGTTAATATAGTAGGTAATATTGATTCTGTAACTTATGGACCAAACTATATAACTTATCAACCAACTACAGCTGTAACAGACACATTTGGTCAAGGTACAATTACAGCAAGTATAGTTAAAGCTATTGCTCCAAATTGTAAATTATATTCAATAAAAAATCAAAGCAATGCTGGATATTCTTATGTTGGAGAAGATTTACAAAACAAAGCTCTTAAGTGGTGTTTAGATAATAAAATGGATGTTGTAATTGCTAGAAATCTTCAACTTGGATTATATGACAGCAAAAATAAACTTTTTAAACAATTAAATGATGCTGGAATTTTAACTATAGTTTCACAACTTTCAGGAGATTCTCTTAAATTCGAATCTTCTGACAGAAGTAATTTTCTTTGTGTAGGTCCATTAAACAGTAACAAATCTAACAATTTTGGTTACTTAGATGTAACTTGTTATAATGAATCTTTCCCTGCATATACTAAAGATGGTATTTTTCAATTAATATCTAATGACACTTTTCAATATATTTTTGGCATTATCGGTGGAATTTGCACTTTACTAAAACAACAAAATTCTTCTTTAAATGCATCATCTTTAAAATCACTTCTTCCAACTTTATGCACTAATATGGGTGAATTTAAATATTTCGGCTATGGAATTCTAAAAGCTTATCTTTTATAAAAATAGTGGATGTTTATCTTAATAAATTTATTAAAATAAACATCCTTAAAAGTTCATTGTAAATTTTAAAAATTCTCTATTAAAAAATATAGAAAAAATTCTTAGATATATTTTTTAATAAATATTGTTTACATTTTAATAAATATATAACTGTAAAAATATACTATTATTATAGTTTAAAAATAAGAAAGGAGTACTACATGAAGTTATTAAAAAAAATAAATCATAACAATATAAAAAATTTAATAAATAAATTCAAATGGATACTAAAACAATCAAAACCAATTATTATTTTTATAGTGATGATAACACTAATAAATTCCTTAATATCATTTTCAAATGTATATAATGCTATTGTTTCAAAATCTCTTATAGACTCTGCTATAAATGGACAAACGCACGAAGTATTTAAATGGTTATTTATAATGGCATTAATTATAATATTGAATATGGTTGGCTCTCCAATTACTTCACTGATAAGTACACATGCTTCTACAAAACTCACTCAAAATATTCAAAGAAATTTGTATGAACATTTAGAATACAGCGATTGGCTTACCCAGAGTAAATATCATAGCATAAACTTACTTACACGAATTACTTCTGATGTAGATACAATAATTTCTATGCTTTTAAAAACTATCCCTTCTGTAATTACTTTTACACTTACATTAATTGCTTCATTCTATACATTAATTTATCTGGCTTCTTCAATCGCAATTGTGGCTATCGTAATTGGACCAGCTATTATAATAATAAGCAAAATTTTTAGTAAAAGATTAAAATTAATATATAAGCAAGTGCAAGAAGCCGATATAAAATATAAATCATTTATTCAAGAGTCTTTACAGAATATTATGATAGTAAAAACATTTTGCATGGAGAAAGTAAACATAGAAAAAATTAAAAATATACAAAAAAATAATTACTCTCTTTCTATGAAAAACACTAAACTTTTATCATTAACAAGCTTTTCAATTGATAGTTGCTCATCTGCTGCATATTTTACAATATTCTGCTGGGGGGCTCTAAATATATCTAAGGGAAGCTATACCTATGGCACCTTTACAGCTATGCTTCAACTTTATTCTCAAATTCAATATCCAATATCGTCTTTAGCTCATTTATTTCCATCTATAATTTCATCATTAGCAGCTGCTGAAAGACTGATGGAACTTGAAAATTTTCCTATTGAAAAATATTCTCAAGACTCTACAATCACTTTTAATGCTCCTACTATAAATTTTAGAAATGTTTCCTTTAAATATAATGATGCTAGTACGGTTATAGATAATATAAGTTTACAGATTAATCCAGGAGAAACTATCGCATTAATTGGATCTTCAGGAGAAGGAAAAACTACTTTAATAAGACTTTTATTATCACTTATACAACCTTCAAAAGGTGAAATAAGTTTCTATGAAGATAATATTTCGCAAGTAATAAATCGGAATCATAGAACTCTTATTTCTTATGTTCCTCAAGGAAATACACTTTTTTCAGGAACTATCGAAGATAATTTAAAATACGGTAATACAAACGCTTCCCACAATGAGATATTAGATTCTCTAAAAAAATCATGTTGTTTTGACTTTATAAATGATCTCCCAAATGGAATTCATACTGTTATAGGAGAAAAAGGTCTAGGACTTTCAGAAGGACAATCTCAGCGTATTGCTATTGCAAGATCCTTATTAAGAAAAAAGCCTATTTTAATACTTGATGAAGCTACTTCATCTCTTGATCCTGAAACAGAGATAAAAATTCTAAAAGAAATCAAAAATTTATCTCATAAGCCAACATGCATAATAATAACTCATAGACCATCAGCTTTAAACATATGTAGTGCAATTTATAAACTTAAAAATGGAACTTTGATAAATATAGAAAAAGATACTCTACTTGAAATTGCAAATGAATTAGTATAAATAAATTAGGGAGCATAGTAATATCTATAAAACAAATATTACTATGCTCCCTAATTTTCTAATTTAAGTATAACTACTTTGAATTATATTTATATATTTTAAGGAACCCTATAAATAAAAATACATTTTCCTATTTATTTTCTCTCCTTTAAATTCAATGATCTGATTGTTCAACAATTTTTCTGAATTGCTTTCAAAATAATCTTCACAGTCTACATTCACCTTTTTTAAAAATTTCAAAGATTTCTTTATACCTGTTTTTCTTTTACTATTATTATGTGCATCTGACCCAATAAAACTATATATATTATGTCTCATCAATATTCTAGCTCTTTTCTTGACTTTCCATCCAAAATTTCCTTCTATACTTCCAGAATTTATTTGAAATAAACAACCTTCCTTTATTAAAGAATTTAGTATATTTGATTTCTTTAATATAAAATTATATCTTTCTGGATGTGCAATAATAGGAACTATATCTCTTATTCTAAGCTCATAAATCATATTGAGCATATTATGTGAAAATCTGTCCATATTAAGTTCTATCAACATATATCTAGAATCATTAATAGTTCCAATTTTCTTTTTTTCATATTCTTTTAATATATTTTCAGTCAGATATACTTCCTGCCCATAAAAGATTTTCATGTCCAAATTTTGTTTATATAATAGTTTATTAAGCATTCTTACCATAGCTTTAACTTTTCTAAATTCAGCACTACTACAATCATAATAATGTGGTGTGGCTATAATTTTTTTCACGCCATCATCTGAACATGTTCTGAGCATTTCATATGTCATACTCAAACCTTGTGATCCATCATCAATTTTGGGTAATATATGTGAATGAATGTCTACCATAGGCTTAACCTTTAATTATTTTACTAAGCATAATAATCACTATAACTTTTATTAATAGTTTGAGCTTCATTTAAAACCATACCAATAATATTAGCATCAACTTTTTTTAATAAGTTTACTGCTTCAGTTACTCTTTTTGCTTTTGTTTCTTCTGCTCTAATCACTACAAGAGTACCATCTACTGATGCTGATATTATTTGAGCATCAGTTACCACCCCTACTGGTGGACTATCTATGATAACAATATCATACCTTTCACTTAAAAAACTCAATAAATTTATCATACTTTGTGATCCTAAAATTTCTGAAGGGTTAGGTGGTATATTTCCTGCTGTAAGGATATCTGTATTTGAATTGTAATGTTGAATAGTTTCTTCTAATTTTTCTTCTCCTAGAAGTATATCTGTTATACCTGCTGAATTTGATATATTAAAGAACTTATGAATTGAAGGTTTTCTAAAATCACAATCAAGTATAATAACAGATTGACCATTTTGTGAAAATGTCACTCCCAAATTACTGCATACTGTAGATTTTCCATCCTTAGAATCAGCACTTGTTACTAACAATGTTTTTATCTTTTTGCTTATTGACGAATATTGTACATTAGTTCGTAATGTCTTATATGCTTCAGCCTCTGCTGATTTTGGTCTACTCTCTACTATTAACATATTAACTATCTCCTCTAATACTATTTGATTTCTGCATCTAAAGTATTTTTATATCTAGTTAGAAAATTTTGCTACAACAGTAAACATCTCATTATTTTCTCCACCTGTTACAAAATATTTCCCACATCTTGTCCAGGCATGAGCTATAATATTATTTTTCTTATCTTTAAGTACACCTAAATATATTGTAGTTGGTATATTTTTATCCCCTAACAATTTTTGTGCTGTTAAAGCTTGTACAAGGCATAAACTTTTCCAAAAAGTATATTTTGATGCCTTTGAAACTATACTTCCTATTCTTTCCGCTTCAAAGTACGTATCTTTATCTACTTCCTCTGGAGATTCACATTTTACTTTTCCCATTCTTTTTGCTAACTTTCTAAATGGAATAAACAATATATAAGCTCTAAAAAATCCAGTGTATATATAAGCCTTAATAAACTCTTTTTTACTTTTCCATTCTAATTGATTAAATTTTTCAAGCAATTTTAATAAGGTCATCATTATATAATCTCTCTATAAAATTCATTGTGGATTCTCTACATTGTTCTTCACCAACTTCATATTCACTTAAAAGAACATTTATAATGTCATTAATTTTTATCTTATCTTTTGTGAGTTCCCAGATTTTACTTCCCACCTCATTTAATGCATAATACTTTCCATTTTCAATATCCATCATAACTTTTTCTCCATCAATATCTGCATCGTCTATTTCTAAGTTCCTTATAACTTCACAATTTAAATTTAGTTTAATTTTAAAATCATTGCTTTTATTCATTTCACGCCTCCTTAACTACACTTTCTACTAATTCCATCTGATCATAAACTGTAAATTCATTTTTGGGCCTTATTATCTTATAATATTTAATATCTTTAGAAATACTAATACATTTTTTCATATAGTTCGCTGATATTCCCTCTATATAATCTAAATATTCACCCCTATAAATAGACTTTATTATGTTATTTAATTTTTCAATACCTTTTACTTCTTCTATTTGTACTGTAGCAATATCTCTCTGTTCTAGTTCAATTACACATTCAAGAGGTACATCATTTAAGCAAAAATCATCAATTGCTGGAACTAGATACTTTATTTGTTCATCCCCCATAAATGACTTATAATTTTTTTTATCATAATTAAATTTATTCATAGCATCTGCACATAATTTTTCATACGGAAAACCATGCTGCACTTTTAGAGGTTCACATTCTGAAATAGCTGCTACATCATCAGATAAAAATTTAAAACCACTTTCCCTTAATGCTGTAGTCAAAGTTGATTTTCCAGCACCTCTCTCCCCAGTTATTATGATAGCTTTTCCATCAATTATAACTGTACCTCCATGAAGAGCGATTTTCTCTCTTTGAATCATTATGAATCCTAAACAACTACAAGTAAGATATAATTGAACTACATCCATATCTGCATTTTCATATACTTCAAAGTTTATTGTATTTCCATTAATCATTTGGTATATTGCTATATTTCTAACATTGAACCATATTTCATTCTTACTGAACATGCTGCAAATTCCATCACTTATTTTATCCTTTATTTCCTCTCCAAATTTACACTTATTTATTTTTACTATAGATTTATCATTAAATTCATGTACTTTTATAAATTCTTTTATCTCTATATCTGATTCTATATTCATTCCATATACTCTATATAAATATCTTAAATTTTGTTTACTATTTTTATCCATACTCCTCTCCTTTAACTTACTCTACTTTATATACTATTCAAAGTTAAGACTATATATAACATTATGTTATTTAATAGCTACATGAATTTATAAATCAAATTGATACATTTGCTAAGAATTAAATAGTCATTTATATTGTTAGCTAAAAATTCATTTCATTAAAATAATTGTATTAACTAAAATGTACAAAATCCTTTTTTCTTATTTTTGATAATATACTTTTGATTGCAATTAAATTAATTTCTTCCTTCATCATTGTTAACATTAAAAAATATGAAATAAAGCCCAATAGTACTTGAATCATAGTTGTTAAAACAGAACTTTCCAAACTAAATGTTAAAGCTTTTATAACCGTAATCATTACTATCCCTGAAATTATATATTTAATTAAATTTATGCAAAACTTTCCGATATCTATACAATCCTTTAAAAGTATACATTGCACTAATGCTACTGAAAATTCGGCAAATACACTGGCAATGCATGTCCCAGCTGCTTGATATTTAGGAATAAGTATTAAATTTAATAAAAGATTAACTACTGAACCTAACACTACTGAAAAAGTATACGGTCTAATTCTATTAGTTGGAATTAGGTATTGATTTCCCATAACACTACTTATACCTATAAAAAAGAATATTGGAGTTAATACCTTAATTAATACAGATACCTGAATAAAATCAGGTCCAAAAAACCAAGGTACAAATTGATCTGAAATAGCTATTAATCCAAAAGCCATAGGAATAGATATATATGTAACACATTTTAAAGACACATTAAAATACTTATTCATAGTTTTTGTATCTCCATTAGCAAAAATATTACTCATCCTAGGCAACATGACTGCACTTAAACACGTAATAATTCCAAGAAGTAACCTAATTATTTTTTGTGATTGTTCATATAGTCCAACTTCTCCAACATTAGATAATATTCCAAGTTGAGTTTTATCTAGTATTGAATAAATTTGAACAGCTAGCTGTGGTATAAACAAATATACGGTTGGTTTAAAATTGCTAAATATTTCTTTTAAATTCAATTTTACTTTTAAAACTATCTTGGGAACATATAACCACATTATAAGATTTCCCAAAAAATTCATTAATGCCATTAATAATATATATATATTTAAATCGTTTCTTGTTTTAACTAAAATAAAAACACCTAAAATACAAAGAATTTTCATGAATAGATTTCTTGTCACTGTTTTTTTAAAATCTTCTAAACCAGTGAATAACCAAGTTATATCTAAGGTTGCAGATAAAATATTGATTGATTGAATTATGAATATATATCCATATTGATAATCAAAACTGAATATACTTAAATAAAATATTAAAGATAATACTGTTGTTATTACTTTGAATACACAAATTGACCAAAATGTTCTTGATAACTTATTTTTATCATCTCTAACATATGCAATTTGCCGATTTCCATAAGAAGCTATTCCTAGAGTACCAATTAAAATAAAATATTGGGTTATAGAATTTGTATAACTAAATATACCTATTCCTTCTTTTCCTAAGATTCTTGATACATATGGTACCGTAATTAGTGGTGATACTAATGTAACTATCTGATATAATAAATTATATAAAAAATTTTTTGAAATACTTTTGCTCATATTAAATAACCTCACATGTTTTTCAAATTTTAATTTTTTAGTTAGGTATGCTAAAAGATTTTATTATATTTCTCCTCATTCTAATAATTATTAAACAATATTTTATTTGATTAATAGTATTAATTAACCCGTATTTTTTTAAAATTCCATTAAAAATCCGATCAGTCCATGCTACTGGTATTAATATAATATTGTTGTTAATATAACTATATTTTTCTCCATATTCATATATTAATGTCCCCTTATGTGGAAATAAAAATCTTAGAAATCTTCTTATTAATGCTTGGTCATCTTTATGTTTATTTGAACTTTTATATAAAATCTGAAAATCCTCATTTAAATGTTTTTTTCCATGAACCCCTGACATCATGATATTCTCTAATAACAAATTAATTTCTTTATCTTGAATATTATTGTTTTTTGTAAATCTATCCGATATATTCATATAAAATATTTTATCAATTAGCATAATTAGTCCTTGAACATATTTCAACAATCCATATTGAGATAATTTTTCTTCAAATTCAATCCATTTAATCTCATTAATGTTATTTATCAGAAACAAAGTCAAATCATATAATTGTCTTATTCCATATCCTATGGCTTTTGTATGTACTGCCATATGAAAGCATAAATGAATCAAAAAATCTTCCTTACTTAATGTGTTCGTTAGTACTCCATTAAATTCTATTATTGTCTTTTTACTCCAAAGTTCACCCTCAAATTTATTGTTATCTACATATATAAAATCATTATTTATTAGTTTATTATGAACTTCTATTTCAAGGTTACCTGAACATATAAATCCTTCATGAATTGTATTATTATGATTGCTTGATACATACCCAAGTTTCCTTAAACATTCTTTTACATTTTTGTAATCATCCACTTTTACTAAAATATCTGCATCACCCATAGTTCTTAATTCAGGTCTAGGATAAAGTTTTCTTAAAACTAATCCCTTCAAAATAATTATTTCAATGTTTTCCTTTTTTAACTCTAAAATCACGTTATACATTTGTTTAATATGATTTATTTGAATAATATTTGACATAATTACTTCTTTTTTCCATTTTTTAAGTAAAGTACTATCTATTCCTTGTAACGTATCTTTAGATAATGTATAGTATATTAACGAACTAATATTATGTTCTTTAGCCTCATGAATCAATTCTTCCCATTGAGTTATATTGTATCTACAATCAAATTTTTCATTATTAATTGAAGCTCTTAATATATCTAATAAAGTCTTTTGATATGATTTCAAACTACCACCCCTCGAAATTATATATCAACTTCTAATGTTTACAGTATACAAATCGTTATCTGGTTTTCTAAAATATTAATACAAAATAATTTAATTATGAATTTATATTTAATACTAATAACCTCTACTTATTTTCAATAATTTTTTTATTAAGAAGTTACTTATGCAAAGAAGATATCTTATTTTTCATTTTTTAAATATAAAATTTTCATTGATTAGAAAGATACCTTTTCTCAACTCTTCCTATCGATTTAATACAAAACTTTATTATTCGCTTAATATTATTTATTCTATCAATAATATTGTATAGATAAATAATATTTTTCAATTTATAACTTTCATATATTATAATGTTGCATTTTCTTTCTTTCTTATAATATATTAATCCCCTTATATATATATCATTATTAATCTTTTTAATTAAGAGCTTTTGCATATTTTTAAATTCAATACTTGACATATTTTTTTTACTTGAATATAGCATTTCAAAAAAAGTTTTTACTGAAATAAAATACATCTCACTACTTGCATTAAATAATTCTTGTGATTCATTGTTTTTGATAAAAAACTGTACTATTTCAAGAGCATTATCTATTAAATCAAAGTGTTTATTATTAATACATTTTTTAGTTATACTATTTGCATTTCCCTGATTATATATATATAGTTTTTCATTTATAAATGATATTCTTCTGCTTTTATATAACAATTTATAAAAAACAGCAACATCTTCAAACAACTTTCCTTCTGGAAACCTAATATTATTGAATAATTCTTTTTTATATATTTTGTTTTGAGCATGAGACTTAAAGTATCTATGATTAAAATATTTAATTAGTGCTTCATTTCTATTCATTATTCCAAAGTCTTTAAATTGTGTTTGACTAATATCTTTTCCATTTAAATTGTATTTCATATCACATATAACAATATCCGAATTACTTTTAATTGATTTTTCTATCATCTTCTCATACATTTGCTTATCAATATAATCGTCACTATCGACAAATCCAATATACTCTCCTCTTGCTACATCTAACCCGGCATTTCTCGCTGAACTTAATCCTCCATTTTTTTTATGAATAATTTTTATTCTAGAATCTATCATTCCATATTTATCACATATTTCACCACTTCTATCTGTTGATCCATCATTAACCATTATGAGTTCAAAGTCACTTAAAGTTTGATTTAATATAGAGTTAATACATTTTTCTAAATATATTTCAACATTATATATTGGTACAATTATACTTATCTTCATACTCTTCTCCTTATTAAAATTTTATTTTTATAAGCATATGAACTATCAATTGAACACACTATCTTTTTTATTTTTAATTTCTTAGCATCTATAAAATTCAAGAAATTATATCTTCATACAAAATTAACCCAACCTCTATTAAAAATATATACTCAGTATACTAATTTAAAATATATTTTTGTTATATCATTCAAATGAATATTTATGAACTTCTTTATATTTTTTTCCCTGTGAAATTACAGAATTACTTTCTAAAAAGTATCCGCATAAACTCCATATAAATGCAATTTCTGCATTTCCATGTATTATTTGGCTTGTAAAAATAGTAGATGATATAATTACTAATATAATTCCTATTTTTAATGTATAAATTATACTATCATCCAGTTTTACATATACATAATTAATTTTCCTTATTGTATTTATGATTAAATATATGTTGCATATCAAGAATAGAATTCCACCCTTTATGGCATATACAATAAAAGCATTATCAATTTGATACGAACTTTGTGATCTTATAACTTTATTTAATTCATCTAAATAATACATTTTATATCCAAAACCATATCCAAAAATATTTTTTTTTAAAATATTAATATAATACATAAATGTATTTATTCTAGCTATACCTGTATTAGATTCCCCTGCTGTTCCCAAGAATCGTTGTGTTAAAATATTATTACTATTAAAAAATAAAATTAACCCAATAGTAATAACACTTAAAGTAAAAATTAAAATTAACATACTTCTCATTGAAAACTTGAATCTTTTCAATTTAGTACTATAATTACTCTTAATCAATACTAAAATAAAACTTATTACAGAAAAACTTATAAATACTCTACTTTTAGATAATATGCAACATATAGCAAACAACCCTATACCAATTATATATTTGAACTTTCTTTTTTTCCGTATAATCAAAAAAAACTTTATATGCTATAAATCCTACTATAAAAATATATAAAGATTCATTATTAGCCCCCATCCTTGCAGATGATACTAAATTTATATTATTAATTCCATCAATCATTTCTATAAAAGAAAATACCATCATTGCTTTAAACGTAATATTAACTATTTGATATATAGTTATATTGCTCTTAATTATTTTATTTCTTGTAACCTCAATAAACATATATGCACGTACATACAGACAACAATCATTAAATGATGATATTCCATAATTAGTATATCCAATAACAATATATGTAATTATTGTTACTAAATAAAAAAACATTAAAATATCATATTTTGTTATACTTAAATCTTTATTACTAAGAAATTTCTTCACGGTACATATAGTAAATAAAAGTAATAATATTAAATCAAATATAGTTATACTATTGTTGATAACAAAGCACTTTCTAAATAATTCATACCTTGAATTTATTGGGAACGCAATTAATCCAAAATACGAAAATATCCACATATAACTTAAAATTTTATCTTCTCTTATTGCCATATAATTAAGTACCTTTCATTTTAATTATTTTGTTAATATTGAATTTTCAATGATATATTTAACATAGCTATATGGTTGAAAAATATCTATTCCATTGCTCAATAATTACATTACAATTAAAATCTTTAGCTCTTTCGATAGCTGCCTTTGACAACTTCAATCTAATATCCCTATTATCAATTAAATAAAGTATTTTCATAACCATTTCATTGATATCTTCATGTTTTACTAATATTCCGTTTATGTTATCCTCTATAATTTCCTTTGGCCCTGAATTATCAAAAGCTATAACTGGTAAACCACATTCCATTGCTTCTGTAATTACTAATCCAAATCCTTCCCATCTTGATGTAGATAAAAGAATGCTAGAATTTATATAATAATCACTAATTTTATTTGTATGTGGAAAAATTTGAACAGATTTTTCTATACCTTTTTCTGAAATTAAATTGCTCAGCTTTTTATAATCTGGTCCATCCCCAACGATTACTAACTTCCATTCATTTTTTTGTTTGACCACAAAATTAAATACTTCTATTAACAAATCTAGCCCTTTTTGTTCCTCTAACAATCTTCCAACAAATAGAATATTTTTATTACTAAAATTCGTTTTTATATTAGACTTAAAACTTAATGGATTGTAGATTGTAATACAATTATTTACTTTTAATATTTGAGTATATTTTTCTCTATCAGAATTAGTAAGTACAATACATCCATCTAACAAAGGCATATATTTTTTAAATAATAGATCTTGTCCCCAATAATATTTGTTTTTATTTTCAAAATATGAGAAATATGAATTATGTTCCCAACCTAACACCTTTGCTCTGATTTCTTTAGAAATTAGAGCAACTACTATACTATAGTACCCTTCTACACCAATAACATAATCAAAATCACCTTTGTTTAAATATTTTATCAATCTACTTAATTCACTTTTAGAAGGATAATAGCTTGCCATTAAAATTTTTTCATTCAAAATTTCTTTATTAATATTATTCATTGCTTTTACAAATTTACAGATTAGTTTTTGTCGAAAGCTCTTTGGTTTTATTATGTTATTATTAATCTCTACATTTACATCTTTACTCAAATTATATAAGGAATTATCTTGTTTGAAGTTACTATCAGTACATAGTACAGTTATTTGGTGTTGTTTACTCAATTCACTTGCTACTACTGATAATACTCTTTGAACTCCTCCAAGATTAAAAATAGTTCCAGTTATAAAACATATATTCATATTTTCTCCTTTAATAAATACTCATTCTGTTAAGTTATCTTAAATCACTATTTTTAATTAATCTAAAATTATATCTTTAATTTATTACACGTTCGGTACTTTAACTCTCCTATGTTTAAAATTATGAATATAAATAAACAAAATATATAAAATTTATCTCCACTTGCTATCAGTCCATTGAAAGTATTAACGTCTATAAAAATAATTAGAAATCCTATTAATAATTCTTTTTGTTTATATTTTATTAATTTAATTATAGGTAATATTAATATATATACATATATTAATATCGTAATTAAAATTCCACATTCAAACTCATATGCTCTAAAGGGATACTCAAATGCTGCTGATGCCCAGAATGAAGTTATATTATTAAGATTAAAAGTAGAATCTTTACCATATCCACTAAAAAATTTTATAGGATACAGCCCCATCATCTGTATTTTATCCCAAGTTTCATTTCTTCCACTTGTCAAACTTTCTTCTCCAAATCTTATCAAAACATTATCCAATAATCCTAATTTTAAAATTATGAACATACCACAAAAAATATATACAAATTTCTTGAATTTACTATTACATCTATATAAAAGTACTATTGCCACACTTAATAATATCAATCCACTTTTACTACTTGTAAGACATATACCTATTGTAGAAACACATACTATCCACAATCTATCATTTGTTTTTAATACATATCTATCATAAATAATATTTAATACAAAAAAAATAAGATATAATTCTGTGTTAAATAAGGGATGCCCCATAAAAGAATACATTCTCCGTTGTGATCCAACATTCAACATTATTTGTCCACCGGTTCTTGCACTCATAAATCTACTAAAATAAATATTTATATTAATTCCAAATATGCATTCTAATATACCGATAATTGTTATTAAAATCATTAAAACATTAATTATTCTTATTAATTTCTCAAAAATTTTAACTAGAGTTTCTTCTTCTATTTGTACTAATATCAAAATTATTGGTATAAAAGTATTACATATAGTATTAAGTATTGTACTTAATTGTGGCTCATAAGTAGATGCACTTATCATATATACCAACATTACTCCAAATAGCTTATCTAGATTTATTAATAGTTTAACAGTCATATTATTAATAATTAGTAATGCCACACATATAATTGCAATAGGATTAATTATAAATAATTCTCCACCGAGTATACTTCTAAACTCTTGTGAAAATATAAATAATGATATATATATGACAGTAAAAATTTTATAATTATTATTTGATCTTGCATTTAAGTTTACATCTACAATGTCTAACTCCATATTTCAAAATTCTCCTTTAACTTGCATTTAATAAAACAAATTAAATAGTCTGAACACTCTTCTTTTTATTATCATCGTATATATTAATTAATTTATTCGCCTTATCCAAAATATCAAAATTTAAATTTAAATTTCTTTTTAATAATTTTACATATATACTTCTGAGGTAATAATATATGTTTTTATCTTTAACTTTAATTCCTGTTAATAAAACCCCTAATCTTTCCTTTAATGTAAGCTTTCTATACTTCTTTATATTTACAACTGCATCAAATATACTTTCTTTATTTTCTACACCAAAGCAATCTTTTAATAATGAGGCACATTCTTGCATATAATAATCATTTTGTTCTTTATTTGACCATCTATCAATTATAAATTTAAAATCATTATAATACATAGCTTTAGTTTCTTTCATTTTCCAGTACTTAGGTATATTATTAACAAAAGAATCATTATCTTTTATTATTAAAATATCTGGTATTACAATATATTTGAATTTTTCAAATACTCGCAATAAAAATTCTAAATCTTGATGTCGTATATACCTTTCATCAAATCCATTTACAGCTCTCAATACACTTGCTCTCACAAAAATATTACTACCTGTTCCAAACATACTTCCATTAAACATTAGTTCTTTTTGTATATTTTCTAATTTTCTAGGAATTATATAATCTACAAATTTTTCATTTCGTCTTAACAAAACACCAGAAAAACATGCATCAATACCTTTATTTTCTTCTAAACACTCTACCGATAATTTAATTTTTTCAGGAAAGTATACATCATCATCATCTAAAAAACAAATGTAATTTCCTTTAGCTACTTTTATACCAGTATTTCGAGCTACTGCTCCATTTTTATTAATTTCATGAACAATATATTTATAATTAAAGTTCCATTTAACTACTTTTATAGTTGTTTCTGTTTTAATTTGTTCATCAGTTTTCTTTCCATTATCATCAACAATAATAACCTCTATATTGGGATATGACTGATTTTCTATACTCCGTAATGCTCTACATATATTCTTACTTCCTTTATATGTAGGAATAATAACACTAACAAGATAATTTACATCATTAATTTTATCGTATTCTTTCATAATATTAACCTTTCCTTTATGACTCTATAGTTATTTCCAACTCAGATATTGTCTATAGTTTACCAGTTAATTTTTTTCTTATTTTTTTATATATTTTATAAAATAAAATGTATAACCGTTCATTTTTTATTAAAAGGAATTCTCTAAGCTTATAGTTTATATTAAAACCAATTAAATTTTTATATTTATTTAAATCTATTGTCTTTAGCATTTCACTGACTTCTTTTTTTTCATCTTCATTTAATACAAACGTAACTTGAACTATTCTAAAATATAGTTGTACTATTCTTTCAGATATAGCTTTATTAAATATGTCACAATTATTTAGTATTAGATTATCCAACTGGCTTATTACTTTTATATAATCTTTACAATTTTTAATTCCAGGAACCTTTGTTATACTACCTATTCTCTGCCTGTAATTATATTTAATATTTCCAATGTATAATACCCTTTCTGCAATAGAAAAAACATTTGGAGTGAATAATTCATCTTCATGTAAAATTCCCTCCATAAAATGTATACTATTCTTTATTAAAAATTCATTTTTATATAATCTATCCCATACCTCCATTTTGTAACAATTTTTTTTTATCATATATTCAAATATTCTTTTACCAGAATATACTTGTTGTGTTCCAAATTTGCGTTCTAATTTTCTACCAGCATAGAATGGTTTATTATTTTTTCTATCCTCTTCATAGTAAAATTGTCCATTTCCTAAAATTAAATCACAATTATAATTAATAGCCGCATTATACATTCTATATATCTCATTTATATTAATAAAATCATCACTATCTAAAAAAAATATATATCTTCCTTTCGCGAAATTAAGTCCATAATTTCTTGCCGAAGATAGTCCTCCGTTATCCTTATCTAGTAATTTAATATTAAAATCACTATTTTTGTCTATGATATTTATAATAATATTTCTGCTACTATCTGTTGATCCGTCATTAACTATAATAATTTCATAGTCAATTGGAATATTATCACAAATTAAATTATTAATACATTGCTCTATATATAGCTCTACATTATATACAGGAATCACAATACTCAATTCATATAAACTCTCCATTTTAACTCCTTCTAATTTAGTTTGTAACTTTCATAAATTTTGCTATCAACTAAAAATCTATACCAGAAAGCTTGTAATACATGATATATTAATCCTTCTTTGCCATCTAAAAAGCCTAATTTAAAGAAATATCTATATATAAAATAAAATACGGGTCTTACAAAAAGAGGTATTTTATAGTATATTTTATTTTTTAACCATCTTCTTCTTTCACATTGATTTCCTAAAATTTTTCCATGTAATTCATTATTACTACTTTGCTCTGTATATATCTTTATAAATTCTGCTGACTCTTTATTTGAGTACCAATTATGCTTATTTATCCAAAATGTTAAATCCTTTGTATCTTTATCTTCAAAATCACTTTCAAATTCAATTGCATCTCCAAACTTTAATACTATATGTTCATCCATAGTTCTATCTTCTGATTCCGCTGTTCCTGTTCTAAATAATCTCATTACTTTTTCTGGATAAACATCACCATGTTTAATCCATCTACCCATAAAATATCTTCTTCTTCTAAGGAACACCCCATTTATTCCTTCCGTAATTTTGGGAATCTTATCCTTAAATTCTTCAACTAATTCTGCCGTCATTTCTTCATCTGCATCAATCCTAAATATCCATTCAGAAGTAATATTGCAATTCTTTAATGCCCAATTAAACTGATTAGAATGACTTATAAACTTATTTTCATATACATCAGCATTTAATGATAATGCTAAATCTTTAGTATTATCATCACTAAAGCTATCTACAACAATAATTCTTTCAGCTAATCCATCTAATGATCTTATACATTTTTCAATGTTATTTTCTTCATTTTTAGTTAATATAATTGTTGTTAGACTTAACATACTAATTGTCTCCAAACATAAATTCTTTAATATAATTTTGATAGGTTACTGTAATTCCATCATATAAGTTAACCTTAGCTTTCCATCCCATATTTTTTATTTTATTAATATTAGTTAATTTTCTTGGTGTTCCATCTGGCATAGATGCATTAAACCTTATATTCCCTTTAAATCCAACAACTTTTCGTATTACTTCTGCTAATTCCTTGATTGTAATTTCTTCTCCTGTACCAATATTCACATGTTCTTCTCCATTGTAATTTTCCATCAAAAATGTACATGCATCTGCCATATCATCTACATATAAAAATTCTCTCAAAGGAGTTCCTGTTCCCCATATTTCTACATCATCATGATTATACAGTTTAGCTTCATGAAATTTTCTAAGCAAAGCTGGTAATACATGAGAGTTCTTTAAATCATAATTATCATTAGGTCCATATAAGTTAGTTGGCATACAACTTATAAAATTATCTCCATATTGCCTTTTATAGAATTTACACATTTCTAATCCTGATATCTTAGCTATTGCATAAGCTTCATTAGTAGGTTCTAATGAACCTGTCAATAATTCTGATTCCGAAATTGGCTGCTCTGCCAATTTCGGATATATACATGTACTTCCTAAAAATAGTAATTTTTTCACCTTAAAGTCATGTGCTGATTTTATAACATTATTTTGTATCATCATATTTTCATATATAAAATCTGCTGGATAGGTATTATTTGAATTTATTCCTCCAACCTTAGCCGCAGCTAAAAATACATATTCTGGTTTTTCATTTTTAAAGAAGTTCTCTACCTCTTTTTGATTAATCAAGTCTAATTCATTATGAGTCCTATATATAATATTTTCATATCCTTTTGCTTTTAGGTTTCTAACAATTGCAGAACCTACTAACCCTTTATGTCCTGCAACATAAATTTTACTATATTTATCCATATAAATTTCCTTCCTACTAATTTTTTCACTATTCCAACTAACAATCTATTTTGTAGGTGCAACTTCTATTCTACTTCTATATTCTTTACAAGTGATTCCAGCTATACTTCTCATATCAGATTCAACCATCATAGAAACTAATTCATTAAAACTTACTTTTCGTTCCCACATAAGCTCTTTTTCTGCTCTTTCACAATTTCCCCATAACAATTCAACTTCAGAAGGTCTGAAATATCTTGGATCTACATCAACTAAAATTTTATTAGTTTTTTCATCTACACCTTTTTCATCTATACCTGATCCAATCCATTTAATGTCTATTCCTACTTCTTTAAAAGCAAGTTCAACAAACTCTCTTACTGTGTGAGTTTCATTTGTAGCTAAAACAAAGTCTTTAGGCTTGTCTTGCTGTAATATACGCCACATTCCTTCCACATAATCTCCTGCATACCCCCAATCTCTCTTTGAATTAAGATTTCCTAAACTTAACTTTTCTTGAATACCTGATACAATTGATGCAACCGCCCTAGTAATTTTTCTTGTTACAAATGTCTCTCCCCTTCGTGGCGACTCATGATTAAATAAAACCCCATTACAGGCAAAAATTCCATATGCCTCTCTATAATTTACTGTAATCCAATATGAATATAATTTAGCTACTCCATATGGACTTTTAGGATAAAATGGAGTTTTTTCTGATTGTGGTGCTGTTCCAGGTAATCCACCAAATAATTCTGATGTAGATGCTTGATAAAATTTACAATTAACCCCGGTCTCCCTTATAGCATCTAAAAGTCTTAATGTACCAACACCTGTAGCTTCTGCTGTATATTCTGGTACTTCAAAAGATACTCCTACATGTGATTGTGCTGCTAAATTGTAAATTTCATTTGGTCTTATTTTTTCTATTAATCTATTTATATTACTTGAGTCTGTCAAATCACCATAATGCAGAAACAATTTTTTATTTCCTATATTAGGATCTTCAAATAAATGATCTATTCTAGTTGTACTTATCATACTATGTCTTCTTATTATTCCATGAACCTCATAATTTTTTTCTAATAATAGTTCTGTTAAGTACGACCCATCTTGACCTGTTATTCCAGTGATTAATGCTACTTTTTTCATATTATCCCCCTTTATTTAAATAGATAAGATACTTTCTCTATATTTAGAAATAGATAATTCTTTGGTTAAATTTTTTTCTAAATATTTTCTTCCTTTTTCTCCTATCAACTCTGCTAATTGCTTATTATCTAAAATATATTTTATTTTTATATATATATCTTCATAATCTTCTGGTTCAGAACAAATTCCACATCCTGATTCTTCAATTATAATTCTTGCTTCTGATCCTTTTTCTAAAATTCCTAGTATCATTTTTCCACATGCCATTACTCCATATAATTTACTTGGAACTGAAATCCCCTTAATTCCTTTTGAATTAACTACAAAATGGACATCAGCTGCATTTAACGAATAGTTTAAATCGCTCTTTTCTTGATACGGAATAAACACCACATTTTTCAAATTATTTTCTAATGCATAATTTTCAATGTTTTTCTTAATTGTTCCATCTCCAACAAAAGCAAATTTCACATCATCCCTATTATTAAATTTACCTATAATTTTTATTAAATTTTCTAAATCATAATATAAACCTATATTTCCTGAATACATTATTACGAATTTATTTTGTAAATTATATCTTTCTTTAAATTCATAAACTGTTGTATTATTATTACTTAATGGGTATATTGATTTTTCATCAATCCAATTATTTATAACTATATTATTAGGCAAATAGCTTTTAACAAATCTATTGTTTAATGTTTGTTGCATATCTCTTCCAACTAAAATTATTTTATTGGACATTTTGCAACTAAATTTATCGAGATATAATGCTATATTTACTAAAAATTTATTTTTTGAATATCCTACAGCTATAGTTTGTTCAGGATTAAAATCTTGAATATTATAAATAAGCTTTCCTTTTTTTATAACTTTGCCTATTACGCCAAGCAATCCGCCTAAGATTGGTGGTTGTGATATTGAAAATACATAATCCTGCTTTTGTAAATTAAATGTAGCTATTATTGCATTTATAAAGTATGAAATCAAATTAATTATTCTACTTACTTTCCTGCTCTTATTAAATTCTGGAACTCTAACTCTAATAATTTTTATATTTCCTATCTCTTCTTCATAAAATCTATGCTTTTTATATTTTTCATCTATTTTCCCACTATAACTTGGTACCACACATATTACAGTAATATCAAAATTTTCTTTTAATCCATCACATAATTCTGTTAAAATCTGACCTGTTGAAGCTACATCTGGGTAAAAATAGTGTGCATATACTAACATTTTCTTTTTATCCATAATATTTTCTCCTATTAATATCAAATAATTCCATTATAATCCTTTAATCTATCCATATACCCCTTATTAACAATATAAATGCTGTCATCAGTCTCAATAGTCATAACATCTTCAATTCCAATCATCACAACTCTTTTATCATTATTAATTGCAATATTTGATTTAGATTCAATTACCCTTGCATTTCCTTCAATAATATTATTAAAATCATCTTTCTTTTTATATCTCTCTACTGATTTCCATGTTCCAATATCATCCCACCCAATATCTACAGGTACAACATATATCTCTTTAGATTTTTCTAAAACCGCATAATCTATGGATATAGCTTCCGTCTTATTATAATTTTCATTAATTAAATCTTTTATTTCATTTATATCTACACTTTGAACACCCTTTAAAGGTTCATATATACTTGGGCAATATTCTCTTATTTCATTTAATATATTTTCAGCCTTCCACAAAAACATTCCACCATTCCAAAGATAATTACCATCTCTTAAATATCTTTTTGCTTTTACTAAATCTGGCTTCTCAACAAATTTATCTACTTTTATGAATCTTTCTTCATTCACCTCTACATAATTATCACTATATTTTATATATCCATATCCAGTTTCTGGTCTATCCATTTTCATTCCAACAGTAATTATTGCTTTATCATTTTTATTAATGAAATTACTGCAATTTACAATAATATCTCTAAACTTTTCTTCATTTTTTATTAAATGATCTGAAGGTAATACCGCCATAACTGCATCTTTAAATCTTCTCTTTATTATCATTGAAGAAAGAGTAATGCATGGCGCTGTATTTCTCCCCTCTGGTTCAACTATTATATTATCCACTGGAAGTTCTGGAAGTTGTTCTTTTACTAAATCAACATATGGAGAAACAGTACATATAAATATTCTTTCTATTGGTATTATTGGCTTTACTCTATTTACAGTCATCTGTATCATTGTTTCATCACCTATAAGATTTAAAAACTGTTTAGGCTTTTCTTCTGTGGATAGTGGCCAGAATCTTGTCCCTTTTCCTCCTGCCATTATGAGTGCACATAACATAACTTCACCATCCTTATCAAAGTAGTTATTTTTTAGTAGCTGCAACTTCTATATTTAATGATTTCTCATAATTTAATATTATTTTTCTTCCTACTGAATAGTAATCTACTTTTTCATTCATTATGTCAGCTATCTTATAGCAGTTTCTTCCATCAAAAATAATTGGAGTATTCATTAGGTTACAATAAGTATCTATTTTAATATTCTTTATTTCATCCCACTCTGTAAAAATAAATACAACATCAGCCCCTGCAATTGCCTCTTCTGGCTTATTAACATATTCTATTTCACTTGGATAAAGCTTTTTGAAATTATTCTCTCCTACTGGATCATAAGCAACAACTTGTACTCCTTCATCTAGAAGTCTTCTAATATTAGGTATTGAAGGTGCTTCTCTTAAGTCATCTGTTCCAGGTTTAAATGTTAATCCAAGTACAGCAGCTCTTAAACCTCTTAAATTTCCAAATCTTTTCTTTGCTTGTCTAAATAATTTATATTTCTGATTTTCATTTACTTCAATAGTTGCTTTTATTGTTCTTATTTCATTTCCATTATCATTTGAAAGCCAGTGAAGTGCCTTTGTATCTTTAGGAAAACATGATCCACCATATCCTATACCTGCTTTTAAGAATTTATCTCCAATTCTAGGATCATAACTCATACCTTTTGTTACATCTTCAATATCAGCGCCAACAAATTCACAAAAATTAGCAATTTCATTAATAAATGAAATCTTTAGTGCTAAAAAATCATTAGATGCATATTTGATCATTTCTGCACTTCTTCTATTTGTTACAACAATTGGCTGATTATATCTTTCATAAACTTCTCTTAACAATTCTTCTGCACCTTTTGATTCAACACCAATAACGATTCTTTTTGCCTCAAGTGTATCTTTTACTGCTGTTCCTTGAGATAAAAATTCAGGATTAGATGCAACCTCAATATGAACTTTCTTTTTTAAACTTTCCCTTAAAAACTCTTCAACTCTATCATTAGTTCCTATCGGAACTGTAGACTTAACAACTACAAGACAGTCATTTTCAACATTTTCAGCAATTTGTGTACATACGTTGAAAACATAATCTAAGTTTGCAGAACCATCAGACCTTTCAGGAGTTCCAACCCCTATAAATATAATATCTGCATCTTTATATGCATTTTTATAATCTGTTGTAAAATTTAATTTGCCTCTTAAATAGTTATTTTTCAATAATTCATCTAAACCAGGTTCATATATAGGTGAAATGCCTTGTTTCATCATCTCTACCTTATTTTCATCAATATCTACGCATGTTACTTTATGGTCTTTTTCTGCTAAGCATGCTCCTGTGACTAATCCAACATATCCTGTTCCTGATACAACTATTTTCATAATTACCTTCTTTCCAAAATTACTGTAACATATTGTTATATACATTGATTTTATGTGAATAAATTTGTATTTATTACAAAAAAATCAGGAATATCTTAAATAGCATAATATTTTAGATATCCCCATTAATATTTAAATATTACAATCAAAAACAATATATAGTATTTTAATCTTTACTATTTCATATATTCCAATTACTTTTCTTCTCCTATATGTGGTATTAAACCTATTACAGGAATTCCAATACTAGTTTCTATCTGTTCTCTTGTCTTAAATGTATTGCTTATATATTCCATGAATAAAACTAATGTTATACCTAAGAATGCACCTACAATAATTCCCATTAATATATTTCTAATACTATTTAAATTCCCTGGATATATAGGATACTTGGAACTCTCAACTACTTTTACACTTCCATTTGGTATTAATTCTTTTGCTTCTTTAATAAATTCCTGAGTTACTGCATCCAATACATCTTTACTTAAAATACTATTGGCATTTTTGTATTTGATTGTCATTATCTGAGTTTCTTCTCCTTGACTAACAGAAAGCCCTCCTGCTACTGCTTCTGGCAATACATCAAGATGACTTTTCTCAACTGCCTTTTCAATTAAATCATCAGTAGTAATTAATTCAGAATAAGTTTTTAATAAATTTTGATATAAAGTAACATCTCCTGTACTGTACTCCTTTTTTTCCATAGTATCCTTTCCAATAAACACCTTCAAGCTTGAAGTATATACTGGTGTTACTAAAAAGAAACTATATAATGCACTGATTATGGTAGCTGTTAGAGTTACTATTATAATTATTTTCCACTTAGATTTTATAATCTGGATTATTTCTGAAATACTAATTGTTTCTTCTTCCATAATTTCCTCCTTTCAAAAGCTATATTATGTATATATTCTTATGTGAATCAAATTATTACTTTTTTTAGTTTTATATCTAATTTTTAACTATAAAAAAAATGATTTAAAGCTGAATTTTCGTATTTTAATAAAAAAAACTATTTCTATTATCAAACTATTATGCATATGTTTAGTAATATATTGATTAACATATTTTTTAAAATATATATGAAAGGCTGGTTTTTTATCATGAAAATGAAAAAGAAAACTAAATTAAATTTTATTATATTATTTTTAGTAATAATATTAACGGCTGTTTTATTTATGGGTATAAAAAAAGAGCATGCCCTGATAGTTCAAACTTCTCAGCAAACCTATAATTTAGGAAGTCCTATCAATTATAATTCTGATAAATATAACAGTGTGTATAATAAAATCAAAGCAAATGAAAATGTAAAAATTCTTTTATTAGGAGATGAACTGACTTCCGGTCTTATTTCAGATAATTCATCCTATCCAGTAGCTGAAAAGTTAAGTAGTTTCTTTAAAACAACTTATAATGTTAACTGTGATTTTCAATATTTGCAGCAAAAAGATGCTACTATTATAAATGGATTTCAACTTTTAGATTCAACCCCTGACCTTAAAGACTTTGATCTCGTTATATTATCCTTTGGTCTTAAAGATGCAAAAGATAACAGTTCATTAAAGAGCTTTGCTCAAAACTACAGTGATTTAATAGGAAAATTAAAGAGCAGAAATTATAATTGCTTAATTACAGCATTACTACCTCCAAGTCTTACTAACGATAATGAATATGTCTCAGAAATGAAACATATTTGTTCTAGTAACAACATATCTTATGCAGACACAAATAATTATTTTGAAAAATCAGATGCCGAAAAAGACTCCTTGATTGTAAATGATCTTCCAACATCGTCAGGATACGATTTAGTAGTCTCATCAATTTGTAATTTAATTAGAAATAATATATATTGATTTTAAAAATAAAATTCCATCTTATCTTGAATTGACAAGACAAGGTGGAATTTTATTTATTCAATATATTAAAGTATATATATAGAAAAAAGCTTCCTTAATATATGCATTATTTTTTAATTCATCTTGATGTTAACGTATTCTTTTTATGTAACCAATAAAAAAACATCCCATTAAAACAATGAAGATGCTTTTGTGTTTTCATTTTATTAAAATTTTTCAGAAAATATTTTTAAATCAACTTGCATTTTGGTCCCCTAAAAATACAAAAAATGTTTTAAATATCAACTTTATATCTAATAGAAAATTTCTATCCTTAACGTACTTTACATCAAGTCTCATCCAATCTTCAAATTCTATATGATCACGTCCTTGAACCTGCCAATAGCACGTAAGTCCTGGTTTTACCTTTAATCTTTCTAGCATCCATGGTTCAAACTGTATTACTTCTTTTGGAAGTGATGGTCTTGGTCCAACTATGCTCATTTCGCCCTTTAATATGTTTATAAGCTGTGGTAACTCATCTATACTTGTCTTCCTTATAAACCTTCCTATTTTAGTTATCCTTGGATCATTCTTAATTTTAAACATTGGTCCTTTTCTTTCATTTTGTTTTTCTAATTTTTCCTTCATATCCTCAGCATTCACAACCATTGATCTAAATTTGTACATTTTAAACTTTTTATTATTAATACCTACACGTTCTTGTGAAAATATTACTGGACCTTTTGACTCAATCTTTATAAGTATGGCAACAACTATAAGTATAGGTGCTAATACTATCAGTGCTGACATTGAACATATAATATCCATAAGCCGTTTTAAAAATTCATACGTATTTCTTGATAATTTCTTTTTTTCAAGCATTATTCTGTTATTGTCTAAATTTAACTCTTGCAATAAAAATCCCCTCCCTTAACCACACTTTATAAGTTTTATATTTAATCTTATGTCGATGAATTTTTATTTATTACTTTAAAAAACATAATATTGTAAATTTTAACTTTTTACTTTTTTTTAAAACTAAATTCGCTTTACATATTATTTCGTATTATTTATTTCTAATAACCCTTGTATTCTACTCAATCTAAATATTTACAAAATTTAAACTTAATAATGCCTATGTAAATCTATAATTCACCTAATTTTTACGATTTCATTAATTTATAAAAGTTTGCAAAAAAATTTATATAATTGTATACTTTCCATATATAAATTTTTTAATTATTAATTTTATACATAAATTCTTATTGTGGAGGTAAGGAAATGGAAACTAGAATAAATCTTACAGCTGAAAAACATGCTCAAGGATATAATTGTGCTCAAGCAATACTTTGCACATATTGTGACTTATTTGGAATGGATGAAGAAACTGCATTTAGAGTTTCTGAAGGATTTGGACTTGGAATGGGTGGAATGCAAAGTACATGTGGAGCTCTTACAGGAGTTCTTATGCTCGCTGGTTTAAAAAACAGTAATGGACTTGTTAATCCTGGTAGTACTAAAGGAAGTACTTATGCTCTTTCAAAAAAATTGGCTGAAGAATTTAAAGAAATGAATTCAACTACAATTTGTAAAGAACTAAAGGGAATTGATGATGGTATTGTTAAACGTTCATGTCCTGGATGTATAGAAGATGCTGCTAAACTTGTAGAAAAATTCTTAATTGATTAAATATAATAACAAAAAAATCCCTACTTTAATTTTTAAAATAGGGATTTTTTGTTTAAGCTTTTAAATTAAAATCTGTACCAAATATATTATTATTGGTAAAAATATAGCGGGCAATAAATTAGCTACTTTTATTTTACTTGCACCGATCATATTTGTACCAAGCCCCATAATTAAAATACTTCCAATGGCAGACATGTTTCCTATAACTGTATCTGTAAGTACACTAGATAAACATCCCGCAAGAAGTGTAATGCTTCCCTGATAAACTAATATTGCCACTGATGACAGCATTACTCCTATTCCAAGAGAAGATGCAAATATTATAGATGAAACTCCATCTAATATTGATTTTGCAAAAAGTGTTGAATGATTTCCTTGAAGACCACTTTCAAGAGAACCTACAACTGCCATTGCTCCAACACAAAATAAAAGACTTGATGTTACAAATCCTTCTGATATAGAAATTTTTTCTGAATCTTTATTTTTCTTTTTTAAATTAATCTTATTTTCTATAAAATTACCTAAATCATTTAATCTTTTGTCTATATCAATAATTTCCCCAACCAATGCTCCAACAGCTATACAAATTATTATAATGAGAGTATCCTGTCCTTTAAGTGCTCCACTTATTCCTATGTATAATACACATAAAGCCAGTCCACTCATTATTGTATTGCTCATCTTCTCAGTAAGCTTTTCCTTTACTATTAATCCAATTATACAACCACCTATTACTGCTAAAGCATTCACTATTGTTCCTAACATATTATCCCCCTGTTATTTTGTATATATTCTTTACTCTAAATTATATTCTATTTTTAGGATATAATCTATTTTAATAAAATTTATAAAATGATAATGAATTTCATTTACATTTATCTTTTTTTATGTTATATTATTTTTGGGCTTAATTTTATCGCGGCAAATCTTTAATATGGAGATGATAAATTGTGGCAAAAATGATGGGACCAAGATTTAAGTTATGTAGAAGATTAGGATTAAACGTAAACGGTCATCCTAAAGCAATGAAAAGAGCTGGAAATGGCAGCGCTAGAGATTCAAAAAAATTATCACCTTATGGTACACAACTATTAGAAAAGCAAAGATTAAGAGCTTATTATGGTGTAATGGAAAAGCAATTTGCAACTTACGCAAGAAAAGCATTTAAAGATAAAGACCAAACAGGCTATGCCCTTATTAAAAGACTTGAATGCAGACTTGATAATATAGTTTTTAGACTTGGATTTGCAAGTTCACTAGCACAAGCTAGACAAATGGTTGTTCATGGACATATTTTAGTTAATGGAGAAAAGGTAAATATACCATCTTTCAATGTTAATATTGGTGATGTTGTTGCTTTAAGAGAAAAATCTCAAAAGAATGAAATGTTCAGAGATAATTTCTTATCTAACATACTTAATGTTTATCCTTATTTAACAAAGAATGAAGCTGAATTTTCAGGAAGCCTTTTAAGATATCCTGAAAGAAGTGAAGTTCCAATTCAAATTAATGATTCATTAGTAGTAGAATACTACTCAAAATTATTCTAATTGAAATTTATACTCCTTAGAAATTATTGTGTATTTCTAAACCTTATGAGAGAGACTCCCTCTCTTTCATAAGGATACAACTAAAAAAGCTTATTAGTGATCTTTTAAAAAGTTCATTGATATATATAACGCAATGATGCTATATTATTCTAATCGCCATTAATGATATAGCCATTATATTACAAAACTCCAAACACACAAAAAGCACATAAATTATCTTTTGGTGCACAACAAAAGATAATTATATGTGCTTTTAATTTTATCATGATTTCCTATACTTTCTTTAAGGAATACAGTACTTTTTACTTCCTTGCACAATTGGATGCTGTACCTTTTAATATCTTCAAACCATGATCCAATTCACTTATTATATATTGAAGACATTCATCTACAGCCTTAGGACTTCCAGGCATATTTATAATTAAGGTTTCTTTACGAATTCCTGCTGCTGCACGACTAAGCATTGCTCTTTTTGTGATCTGAAGACTGTATGCACGCATTGCTTCTGGTATCCCTGGAACTTCACGTTCAACAATGTCTTTGGTCGCTTCAGGTGTCCAGTCTCTTTTTGAAAATCCTGTTCCACCTGTAGTTAAAATAAGATCTGCTATATTATTGTCTGCTATTCTCATCATCTCATCTGCAAGGATTTTTCTTTCATCTGGAAGTATGATTGTATGTACAACTTCATAACCATATTCTTTAACTATTCTTTCAATTTCAGGTCCGCTTTTATCTTCTCTTTTACCTTCATATCCACTATCACTTGAAGTTATTACTGCTACTCTGAACATATTACAAAATCATCTCCTACTTTAATCTTTCCTCCATGAATTACTCTTGTAAATACACCTTCTCTTGGCATTATACAATCTCCAACTCTATGGAATATCTCACAATGTGAATGACACTTTTTCCCAACTTGTGTAAGTTCAAGAACTACATCATTACATTTAAATCTCGTTCCAACGGGAAGTGTTTTAAAATCATAACCTTCAATTAAAAGATTTTCACCAAAATCTCCATCAGTTACATTTCCACCTTTTTCATTGAATTCTTTAACTCTATCATAAGATAAAAGACTCACCTGTCTATGCCAGTTTCCACCATGAGCATCATTTTCTAATCCATATCCTTCAACAACATTACACTCTTGAATATTTTTCTTAACAGTTCCTCTTTTTTCACTTATACATACTGCTATAACTTTTCCCATTTCCTATCTGCCTCTTCTTTCTTTTTCTAAATAAACTATAAATTTTCAACTGTAACTGGTCTTTGTTAACTATTAACTGTTAACTGAATTCACCCTCCAATTTGCGACATTGCACGATGTTCAACCTTTTCTTCATGATCTTTTATAAGTTTAAAGTTATGACTTTCAGGTTTATTATATATAGTTGCTTCTATTGCATTCATTATTTCCTCATCACTTTTTCCACTACGAAGCATTTTTCTTAAATCCGTACCTATATCGTATTGTAGACATGCCTTTAAGAAGCCTTCACATGTAAGCCTTACTCTATTACATGTTTCACAAAACTTATGATTTACAGCACTTATAAAACCAATTTTTCCTTTATATCCTTCAAGAGTAAAATAATCACTAGGACCATTTCCAAGCTTTCCATCAAAAGCTGTTAATTTTCCAATATTATCTTCTATTAATGACTTTACTTCTTCATCATTAAGTCCATTCATATTTTTACCAAGACCTATTGGCATCATTTCTATAAATCTTATACTTATATCATTGTCCTTTGATAATTTTAATAAATCAATAAGTTCATCTTCGTTTTTACCTTTTATGGGTACGCAATTTATCTTTACCTTTAAATCTTTATATTTTAAACATTCATTAATACCATTTAATACTTTGTTTACATCTCCAACTCTTGTTAAAGACTTATAGGTATCATCTTTTAATGTATCTATACTTATGTTAACTGCATCAAGACCACTTTTTACAAGATCATCTATCATTCCCTCAAGTAGTATTCCATTAGTAGTCAAAGTTACATTTTCAATTCCTTCAACTTCCTTTATTCCTTTAATAAGCTTATAAACATCTTTCCTTACAAGAGGCTCCCCTCCTGTTATCTTAACTTTACTTATTCCAAGTTTTGAAAACATCCTACATAATCTTATTATTTCTTCATATGATAAGATATCATCGTGTTTCACTAGATTTATTCCATTTTCCGGCATACAGTATACACATCTTAAATTACATCTATCTGTAATTGAAATTCTAATATAATCTATCTTTCTTTTGTAAATATCTATCATATACCGCACTCTCCTATATATTCTAGCAGGAATTCTGCAATTTTATCTATATCATTCAAATCAAGTGTTTTAATTAACTCTTCATTATAATCCATATCACTTACTATTGCTAAAAGTGTTTCTTTCTTACATACACTTTTATGTGAATTTCCTTTTCTTATTATTTCTAATTTAGGATAATCTGAATTTTTAAATCCTTCTAAAAGTATCACATCAGCTTCTTTAAAGTATGATATCAATTCTTCTTCCTTCGTATCTTCCTGCTCCTTAATCATCATAAACTTATTTTTCGAAAAAATTGCAGTTCCATAGGCTCCTGCTTTTTTATGCTTGTATGTATCAGTTCCACAGACATCAGCATCAAAATCATGTCCATCATGTTTTATTGTTGCAACTTTCAATTCTTTTTCTATTAATTTTGGTATAAGCTTTTGAATCAAAGTAGTCTTTCCAGAATTTTTAACTCCACTGACTGCAATTAAAACAGGCTTTTTCCTATTTTTCATTAATGAAATCTCCACTTTTTCCACCTGTTTTCTTAGCTAAGTGTACTTCTGAAATTTCCATAGTTTTATCAATAGCCTTACACATATCATATATAGTTAAAAGTGCAACATTTACGCCTGTTAATGCTTCCATTTCTACACCTGTTTTTCCATTAACTTTAGCTGTGCATACTGCTTCAATATAATTTTCTTCTTCATTTACATTAAAATCTATACTACATTTAGTTATCATAAGAGGATGACACATTGGAATTAATTCTGAAGTTTTCTTTACTCCCATTATTCCAGCAACTCTTGCAACTCCAAGTACATCTCCTTTTTCAACAGTATCATTTACTATTGCTTCTATTACAACTTTATTTACATATATCTTTCCTTTAGCAATGGCAACTCTTTGAGTTATATTCTTTTCAGATACATCAACCATTACAGCATTTCCTTTTGAATCAAAATGAGTTAATTTATTTTCCATATTTCTTCTTTCCTTCTATCTTTCATATCTATATTAAAATCACATTTACTGTGTCGCCAATTTTTAATTTCTCTGTTCCTTGTTTTATATCAATTAATGCATTACATCCAATCATAGATGATAATATTCCCGAGGAATGTTTTCTATTATTTAATTTAACTATACCACTTTCATAGTATCCTCTTATAAATCTTCTTACTTTACTAGATTTATTAAAATCACTATCCATTATTGCAATAACCCTTTTAGTATTAATTCTCATATCTCCACTTATCTTTCCTAAAACAGGCCGTGCAAGAAGTTCAAAAGTTGCAAGGGATGCAAATGGATTCCCTGAAAGACTTAAAATAGGTTTCCCACCATATAACGAAAACATTGCAGGTGTTCCTGGCTTAAGATTAACTTTCCAGTACAGTATCTCAGCTCCTATGTATGGTAGTGCTTCATGAAGGATATCCTTCTTTCCAACAGAAACACCACCTGTTGTTAAGACTATATCAATTTCATTAATTACAGATTTTATTTTATCTCCAACTACTTTATAATCATCACCTAAAACTTCACACTTAACAACCTCTATTCCAAGTTCTCTCAGCCTGGCACTAAATACATGCATATTACTATCATATATTTTTCCTTCTTTAAGTGGCTTTCCAGGTATACATACTTCATCACCAGTTACTAGCAGTGCAGCTTTAATTTTTCTCTTAACTTTAATCTTGTCATATCCCATTCCAGACAAAATACCTATATGTATATAATTTAAAAGTTCTCCTTTTTTCATTAATAAAGTATTTTTCTGTACATCTTCGCCCATAAAACAGTAATTATCATGCTTTTTAAGTTCTTCATATATTTTAACAGTCTCCATACCTTCATCAGTATTTTCCTGCTTAATTACACAATCACAACCTTTTGGCAATTTTGCACCAGTCATTATCCTGATTGCTTCTTTATGATTTAAAACTTTTTCAGAATATCCTCCTGCAAATACTTCATCTATTACTTTAAGAGTTACAGGATTATCTCTGCTTGCATTTTTAGTATCTTCTGCAATAAGTGCATATCCATCTAAAGGTGAACGGTCAAATGGAGGATTGCTTATAGGTGCATATATATCCTCATATAAAACCCTTCCACATGCTTTTTCAAGAAGTATGTCTTCAGTTTCATCTATTTCTTGAACATTTTCTTCCATTATTGAAACTGCTTCTTCAAGCTCTATTCTAAACTTCATTTGTTATCCTGCTCCTTTTATTATAATGCGCCTTTACCAAACTCACACCTTGGATAAGTACATACTTTACATGAAAAACATAATCCACCATGACCCATTCTGCTTATGTCTCTTTTGGTTACCTTAAGTCCTGCTGCAATTCTTGGAAGAACAAGATCAAATACTGTTGCTTTTGAATACATTACACAGCCTGGAAGTCCCATAATTGGTGTTCCATCATTGAAATATCCAAGAAGAAACATTGCTCCTGGAAGAACTGGTGCACCATACGTTATTATTTCTGCTCCACTTTTTTTAATTGCACCAGGAGTTAAATCATCTGGATCAACACTCATACCTCCTGTACATAAAATCATTTCTGCTCCACTGTCTTTTATTTCATTTATGGCATCTATTATCATTTCATTTTTGTCATCTACAATTTTGTGCCAGCATACTTCAATGCCATATTCTTTAAGCTTATTTATAATTACAGGTGTAAAAGTATCCTTTATTCTTCCATGATAAACTTCACTTCCAGTAGTAACAACTCCAGCTTTCATCTTTCTATATGGAAGAAGTTCTAAAAGCGGCTTACCATTAGCTATTTTCTTTGCTTCTTCTAATTTAGATTCTTCAATAATAAGTGGAATAACTCTTGTTCCAGCTAATTTATCACCTTTTTTTACTGCATAGTTAGTATGTCTTGTTGCTATCATAATCTCATCAAGATCATTGATCGCATCTAATCTATTAACATCAACTCTGAATAAACCATCACATTCTGCAATTAATTCAATTTTTCCTTCCTTTATTTCTGTTCCTTTCATATTTTCATTTTTACATATTTCAAAAAGAATTTCTGCTGCTTCATTTTCATGAAGCATACCTTCTTTCTTTTCCCATATATAAAGATGTTCTTTTCCTAGTGAAAGTAACATTGGTATATCCTCTTTTGTTACTACATGCCCTTTTCTAAATGGAGTGTCTTTAACAACATCCTTAACTATTCTTGTTATATCATGACAAAGTACATGCCCTACAGCATTTACTGTTTCTATTTTTTTCATATTATATTAAACCCCTTTTTTAATCTATCGTTAAATCTTAATTCTACATCTACGAAGAAAATAAGTTTGTTTTTCATTTTAATATTAAAATAAGCTGAATCATTCATCACCTCAATAAAAAGGATATGAAAAATTCAGCTTATAACAATCTTTAATGCTAAAATTATCATAAAACTATTCAAACTAACATATTATTAAAAATACATAAAAGCAAAATCCTATCATTGCTGTTGACATAATAATAAGTCATATATAACATCATTTGTAAATGTATTGTTGTATAAAATGTATAAATAATATTTTAGTTTAAATAATCCTCCTTTTCAAACACGGAAGGCAATATAGTTTCCCATAGAACCCTGAAACAAAATGTAGTATATTAAACTATCATCATACATTCTGCTTGACAAAAGCATCATAGATTTACTCCTTAGATACAGTTGTTCGGAGATTATTTAATTATTCATTATATCTATTTATTTAAATCATTATAATCATATGGAGTATTGATATTTAGTAATTCTTCCTTATGAAGCCCCACATCTTTTAAAGATATTATCTTTCCATTAACATATTTAACAAGATCGGTCAACTTATAATTCTTACTATAAATCATTTTTTCAATAAAAGGAAGACATTCTTTGGAATAGATTCCTCCAAGAGGATATATCCTTTCATTTTCATCTTTAAATACTATGCATTTATCATCTTTATTTAAATTTCTCCTTAGAATTTCTATAATTCTTTCAGATATTTTTGGCATATCACATGCAGTAACAAAAACATACTCTTCATGAATCTCACTTAATGCTGAGTATATACCTCCAATAGGTCCAATTTCCTTATATTTATCTTCTATGAGTTCATAATTTAAATAATTATATTTTTCTATGTTATCTACAGAAATATAAATTTTATTAAATTTTTTTAAAACCTCTAATATATTTTCAATGAAAGTCTTATCTTGATATTTTAAAAAAGCCTTATTATTTCCATTCATCCTTGAACTTTTTCCACCTGCAAGAACTAATGCACATATTTCCATAGATATCTCACCCTTTCTCAATTGACATTTTACAATTGACACGTGATGTTAAAACTTTATATCACTATAGCGTTTTTTATTAGAACTTATATAGTTTTTATTTTTTATAGCTTCTAACAAGCATTCTTGCAAAATTATAAAGCACAAAGCTTATTATTGCTGTTGTCATATAAATTTGAATTCCACTAATTTGTTTTGCAATATTTCCTAGGAATTCATAACCTTGAGCTGTTAATAATCCTGCCATTTTTGTTGATGCAACAATTCCTATTGCCATTGGGAATGTTAACCCTGCAAATCCTGGATTAAATTCAAATGAGAAGAATCCTGGCATTTTATATATTATAAATATTAAAGCACATAATACTGCAAAGTATAATGCATAAGCTAAAATCATATTTGGCTCTTTAATAAAGTTTATATAACTTACAAGACAAAGACTTGATGGTGCAAGAACTATAGCCTGTGTATGATACATAGGATTCTTTATTGGATGTTTTGCTAATCTATAAATCATAAATGGAATTATAAGAGCAAATACGCATATTCCATAATAAACAACTATTTTGCAGATAAATGGTTCATTCATAACTCCACCCACTACTGTAGAAACCATGATTCCATTATAAGTTACAAACCAGCTTGGTACAAAAGTATCAATGTTAACACCTTTAATTACATTTCTGTATGTAAAAACTAATATGTGGATAGCATGAAGGATTAATCCTATAAACCATACAGCTTTACCAATTGTAGCATTAAAATCAAATATATAAGAACCAAGTATCATTGTAAGCATTGTGAACCCAGCATATAAACTCGCCGGTACTGTATTACTATATTCTTTAAATACAGTCTTATTATGGCCAAATATTTTTGCAGTATAAGCAATCATTATTACTGCAACTGCAAATATTGTTATATGCTTAATCCATGTAAATCCTAAATTTGCATATACAGTTCCAAGTGTTGCTGCACCTACCATCGTCGGCAGAATTGCAACAGGTAAATTTTCTAACTTTTGAAAGAAAGTTTTATTCATTGGTGTTCATTCCCCTTTTTAATATTTTTATATTTATCAGTTAAAAGTTGTGGTTGATATTATTTCAGAATATCTTTATATATTTTTAAACATACAACTTAATAGAATTCATCCTCAAATTGTAAATTATTAACTTCAACTGATTTAAACTTCTTCATAATAGAATTCAAAATTTGATTTTTCATTAAAGAAATCAGAATAATCTATTTTAAACAATGGTTTTTCTATTTTAGATACATCTATTTTTCTCTTTATAAGCTGAGTTAATACGCCTGAATATGATAAATCACCTTGAAGAATAGCTCCATAAATCTTCCCATCCTTATGAATTATCTTCTTGTAGTTTCCATCATCATCACTTTCAATTTCAATCTGATAAGTTTCATCTGGAGGAGTATTTATTCCAAGTGACATTGTTGGAATACCTAAGAAATTCATTGTTGACTTACTTGCAAAGAAATCTGTCATTTCTGAATTTATACCACACATATTATTTGCAGCTATTATACCTTCTTTAACAGCAGTTGGCCATATTGGGTTTCTACCTGTTACATCTCCTGCTCCGAAAACATCTTTAGCATTAGTCTTTCCTTGTGTATCTATTACTAATCCAAACTTGTCACATTCTATTTCGCTATTTTGTAAAAATTCTACATTAGCTCTTACACCAGCTGCACATATTAATAAATCACAAGGAATAGTTTCTCCGCTTGTTAATAAAATTTCTTTTATATTTCCATCCTCATCAACAATAAGTTCTTTTACACCTTTTTCATAATACTGTTTTACACCCTTTGTACTATATGCTTCTTCATAAACAGATGCAGCTTTTTTATCAAGCTGAATTGAAAGCATTCTATCCTGCATTTCTACTAAAGAAACATTGCAATCAGTATGTAAAAGACCTGAAATAACATCTATTCCAACAAGACCTGCTCCCATAACAACTATGTTCTTACAGTTTTTAGACATCTCCATAATTTTTTCACAATCATCAAAGTTACGGAATCCAATTGAATTTTTTGCAGTTTTTAAATGAGGTATTGGTGGAAAGAATGTATGTGCTCCCGTTGCAATAAGAAGCTTATCATATTCTATACTATTACCATTTTCAAGAGTTACATATTTCTTGTTTACATCAACACCTGTAGCTGAAACACCTTTAATCCAGTTAATATTATTTTTTTCTATGAAGTTATCTTCAACAAATTCAAGCTTCTTTACATCTCTTATGCCTTCCATATAGTGATGAAGAATGCATCTTGAATAAATTTTATCATCCTTTGAAACTAAAGTTATATCTGCATCTTTATCTAAAGCTCTTAATTGCCTCGCTCCGCTTATTCCAGCTGCTGAAGCTCCAAGTACAACGTATTTCATAAACTAAACCTCCTGTAAAGTTATAGCACCCATTGGGCATTTTTCAACACACATTGGTTTGCTTCCATCTTTTTCACTACAACTAGTGCACATGTCACATTTCATTATTTCCTTCTGCTTTAATCTATCTGCCTTAAGAACGCCATAAGGACATGCCATTATACACATATAACAACTTGCACATCTGTCTTTGTCATATTCAACAAAGCCATTTTCATCATTTTTATGCATTGCTCCTGTCATACATGTGTATACACACTCAGGTCTATCACAGTGACGGCAGAAAATAGGAGCTGCTTTAGTCTTACTGTCAATTGTTACTCTGTTTCTTGAATCACAGCTTTCATGACTTACTACACATGCTGTAACACAAGTTAAACATCCGATACACTTACTTCTGTCTATTTTTATTCTCTTCATGAAGATTTTCCTCCTAAAGTTTCTCTATATTAATCGGTGTAGTTTTATATGATGGTTCTTTTGAATATGGATCATATATTGATGGAGTTAACTTATTACATTCTAAATAATGCATTGGAGCATAAAGTTCTTCATATCTTTGATTATCTGTAATTTTAACCATAAAATCTGCAGATTCACCATTTATAGAATTAACTCTTATCATATCATTTTCTTTTATATTTTTTTCTTCAGCAAGTTTAGTGTTCATAAAGATATATGCTGTATCTATGCTTACATCCTCAATAAATCTTACTTCTCTTGTTCTAGTTTGAGTATGCCATTGTCCTACTGTTCCTCTTCCTGTATTAAATATTAAAGGGAATTCTTCACTTGTAGGTAACGGATTTTCCTTAACATCTTCAAATATGAATTTAGCTTTCTTAGATGGAGTATAGAAAAGATTATCTTCAAATAAACGTCTTTGATCTTCTTTCAATTCTTCTCCTTCTCTAAACGGCCATTGTATTCCGTTTGAATCTACTAACCCATCGTAGTCAACACCTGTCATATCACATGGCATGTTTCTTGAACATTCTTTCATAAGATTGAAAGCATCTCTTGGAGTTTGCCACTTATCAAGTAAATCTCCCATTCCTAATGCTTTACCTATTCCAAGCATTACCTCATAATCAGTCTTTTCATTTTCTTCTTTTTCAAGCGCTGGTCTCATTGCTGAAATACGTCTTTCAGTATTTATATATGATCCCTCTTTTTTTATTCCTGGAACTACAGGTAAATAAACATCACAGATCTTAGCACTATCCGTATCATCATATATGTCTTGAACTACAAATAACTCTAAGTTTTCTACAGCTTTCATAAATGTCTTATTATTAGTCCATGAATGTCTTGGATTTGTACATACTACCCATAAAGCTTTTATTTCACCTGAAATTATCTTTTCAACTATTACATTGTATGGTGCTGTTGGCTTTTGGGCTAATACGCTTTCGTCTACACCTAAAACCTCTGCAACCCTTTTTCTTCTTACGGGATTATCAAAGTCTCCACCACCATAAAGTCCTGCTGTGTTGCTATATGCACGAGAGCCCATAGCATTACACTGTCCTGTAAGTGAATTTGCTCCTGTTCCTGGTCTTCCAATATTTCCAGTCATAAGTGCTAAATTTATTATAGCTTGAGCTGTTCTAACAGCTTCATACCCTTGATTAACACCCATTGTCCACCAGAATGAAACTCTTTTTCCTTCATGAATTAACTCTACAAGTTCTAAAATTTGTTCTTCTTTTAATCCTGTAATTTCTGCTCCTTTTTCCAATGTATATGCCTTAGCAAATTCTTTAAAATCTTCATATCCTTCAGTATAATTTTCTATATATTCTTTATTTACATATCCCTTTTCAATAAGAATATTTGCTACTGTATAAAATAAAGCTAAATCACTTTTACCTTTTAATCCATACCAATAGTCAGCATGTTGTGCTGTTTCTGATTTTCTTGGATCTATTACTATAAGTTTTTTATTCTTGTTACTTCTTATTCTGTCCCATAATATAGGATGCGCAACAACTGGATTTGCACCTATTAAAATTACTGTATCTGAAAGTTCAACATCATTTAATGTGTATGGTGGAGAATCAAAACCATAACTCTGCTTATGAGCTACAACGGCAGTTGCCATACAAAGTCTTGTATTTCCGTCAAGATTAGCTTTTAAATGATTTCTCATTACATGTCCAAGTAATGCAAACTCTTCTAAAGTAAGCTGCCCTGTACTAATACCTGCAATACTTTCACTTCCATATTTCTCTTTGATTTCAATGAATTTATCTGCAACATATTTAAAAGTATCATCCCATTCCATAGTTTTAAAAGAACCATATTTTTGTCTTACTTTTGGAAGTTTCGATCCTTTTACTACAGTCTGTTGCTTATCTAGCGAAAGTCCTTTAATACACGAAAATCCATCATTTACAGGATATCCTTTAGTGGGTACAACCTTTACTATTTTGTTGTCTTCAACATAGAAATCTATGTTGCAGTCCAGAGCACAAAAATTACAAGTCGATTGAACTCTTTTCATAAGTATTCCTCATTTCTTCTTAAGATATATATAAATATAGCTATTTATATGTTTATTAGTTTAAACATATCTATAAGCTTTATTACCTGTTATTTAGTCTCTTTTATAAAAATAAATTTCACATTCTACATTGTTCTTTTTTTAACAAAGTTTGTTAAAAAATTAATAATCTTTTATAAAAAATATTTATTCTCTAATTAATCTTTAAAGATTATACTCCAAAGGAATATAATCTAGATATATCATTGTTGAAATCTCCTTATGGAGATTTCAACATCAACTATCAACTAATTTAGTTATCAATTGAATTAAAGTTTATTCCACTCCAATGAACACAATGTTTCATTATTGTATTTGGTCCAAGTTCAACTCCATCAAGAGCCCATTTCTTATATTCTTCAAATCCAACTCTATCAATTATATAACCAATATGTTCTTTTCTTGCTGGTGCATTTGGATCAATATACTTATCAACAAACTTATAAGTATTTAATATTATTTTCTTTATACTTTCTTCATCAACCCAAATTAAGAAATCTTCTCCAAGCCTAGGATTTTTCTTACCTGTTCTACCCATTATAGTTAACTTGTAGTATTTATTCTTGCTTCTTGTAAATGCTCTTGTAGGACATTTAGTAACACATACTCCGCATCCAATACATTTTTCTTTATTTCTTACAACTCTGTAATTTTCAACAGATAATGCTCCAACAGAAAGACTTTTACATGCTTTAACACAAGCTCCACAACTTACACATCTATTCATATCATACTGTGGTTCTGTCATCCCGATTATTCCAAAATCATGCATTCTAGCTTTTGCACAATCATTTGAACATCCTGTTAATGCTATTTTGAAATGAAGGTCATTTGGGAATACTGCCTTTTCTATTCTCTTAGCAAATTCTGCAGTATCATAGTTAGCAAAAGGACATACCTTATTACCTATACATGCACTTATATTTCTTGTTCCTGATGCAGTATACCCCTTATCAGTTTCATTTAAATTTATTTCAAGACTTTCTATTATAGGTTGAAGCATTTTTGTTACTTCATCCATATGCTCATATTTTATACCTTCGATTTCAAAACCCTGTCTTGTAGTTAAATGTATTAATCCATTTCCATACTTATCAGCTATTTCCTGAACCATTCCTAGAACTTCAGATTTTAAAAGGCCGCCTGGTACTCTGATTCTTGAAGCTCCAATACCTCTTACCTTAGAAACTCTAAAGGCATTTTTCTTAAGTTTCTTTGTATTAATATCCATGGTCAAATCCTCCTAATTAATCAACTAAGTTTTTACCCTTAGTGTAATTGAATACTGGTCCATCTAAGCAGATGTAAGTATCATCTATTTTACAGTGTCCACATTTTCCAAGTCCACAACACATTTTTCTTTCATGAGAAATCCATATATTTTCTTCTGGAACTCCTCTTTTTAATATTTCAAGTACTGTAAATTTCATCATCATTGGAGGTCCAACTACTATGAATGCAGTATTATTTATATCTTTAATTTCAAGTTCTGGAATAAATGTTGTAACAAGTCCTGTATTTCCAGCATATCCTTCGTGTGCTTTGTCAACAGTTAAAATAAGATTCATCTTATCTTCCCATAATTTCAAGTCATCTTTGAACAATATGTCTTCTGGAGACTTAAATCCACAGATCAAGTTGAAGTTTTCTGCTTCCTCTCTGTTCTCTGCAAAATATTCTACAACTCCTCTTACTGGTGAAAGACCTGTTCCTCCAGCAACTACTGTTATTTCTTTGCCCTTATAGTTGTTTACATCAAATCCATTTCCGTAAGGCCCTCTAAGAAATAATTTATCTCCTACGTAATTTGTAAATATTTCATTTGTAACTTTACCAACTCTTCTTATGGTTAAATCTACTGTTCCTTTTCCTATTCCACTTACTGAGATTGGAGCTTCTCCAAACTTAGGAAGAGATACTTCAAAGAATTGACCTGGCTTTACATCACCTTCATAAGTCATTCTGAATGTGTATTCAATATCTGTATGCTTAATAACTTCTTTTATTTCTGATATAAATGGGATATATTCGTTCTTCATTTATTCCACCTCTTTAATAGCATCTTCAAGTTTATTTATACAATTTGAGAATGATATGTATTCAGGACATATATCATCACAGCGCCCGCATCCTACACACATATGATATCCAAAACGTTTTTTATAATCGTAAACTTTATGCATTACTTTAAATCTCATCTTGTCGCCTTGTGGTTTTCTAAATGTAATTCCACCAGCCATATCCGTATATCCATTTATCTGACATGAGGCCCATATTCTTCTACGTTCTCCCACTTTTCCGTTATCTCTATAAAAAATATCCTGCATTGTGAAACAAGTACATGTAGGACATACAAAATTACATCTTCCACACCCAATACATCTTTCACTATATTCATTCCACATTTTTGAGTTAAACACTTTAGTCGAAATATTATCTGGTATGTTAACTTTAATTGTATTTTCACTAACGAAATCTGGTGTAACATTTTCTTCTTTAAATTGTTCCATCTTTATAAGTTCTTCTAATTCCGACCACTTACAGTCTATGCTTGCAAAGTCTTTATCTACCTTTACATATGCATCATATTCATTTGTTTTGTTACTTCCCATATCTAAACAAAAACAATTATCAAATGTTTTTGTACATCCCATAAGTATGAATTTAGTATTTTCTCTTAGCCTTTTATAGTAGAAATCCTCTGGTCCATTATTTAAATAAATCTGGTCCATTCTCTTTAATGCATGCATATCGCAGCTTCTTAAAAATACTATTGCTCCCTTTTTAGGTGCGTTTGGTACAGTTACTTCATCTTCTGTAAAGTAAAATAAAGTCTGTGTTATTGGAGAAATAACTTCTTTAAATGAATATTCTGACTTTTTATCAAAAACAATTTCTTCAACTTTAGACACTTCACCATATCTTATAACATCAACATCTGAAAAAGTCCCATCTCCTTCAAATACCTTTGGTGCATAAATGCAGTAATCTTTAGATAGCTTTTCAAAAATCGCGTTTAAGCTTTCATTAACAATTTTGTAGCCCATAATAATACTCCTTTGTCATAATTTTGCCCTTATAAATATCCCTTTGTTATTTTTTTCACCTTCCTATAGAAAACAAAACCCACACTTCTTTTTGGAATATTTTCAACATAGCTTAATTATAAATTACAAAAAAAATAAACACCGTGATAAAAATCACGATGTTTTAAAAAACAATGCTAGTTTTTCAAAATTTGAAATAATAATTTTTTTACTTTTATAATTTATAAGATTATTTTTCTGTAAGACCTTCATAGCTCTTGATACTGTCTCACGCTGACTTCCAAGAAGATCTGCCATATAAGTTATTGATATTTCCATATCTATCACTATTCCATCTTCATGTTCTACCCCATAATCTTTTGCAAGTTTATATAACTTTGCTGCAAGTCTTTTTTCTATTTTTATAGATGATGGAGTATTTTTCAGCTGTCTATACAATCGTCTTGTTTTGCTCGATAAAGAGATTATTATATTCTTACATAAATCAAAATCTTCCTTCATTATATTGAGAAGCTTTTCTTTTTTTATTCCTAAAATCACTGAATCCTCAAAAATTTCACAATTAATAGATGCTGGTAATTCCTTTATTATAACTTCATTAATTATTTTACCTTTTCCAAGCATAAATATTACTTTCTTCTGTCCACACTCATTTATTTTGTATAATGATACTATACCTTTCAATACAAAATATACAGTAAATACATCTTCTTTATCTTCAAATAATATTTCACCAGCTCTATGTTCTTTAACATCACTTTCTTCTAATATTTTACCAATTGTACTTTCCGAAATATTGTTAAACATCTCAAGATCTTTTAATTCTTCAATTTTTACTTCCATGTACAAACTCCTACACACTTTTTTATACTCTCCACACTAAATAATAAACAATACATTTACTATCATCTTAAAAATATATAGAACATAATTATTTAATAATAAAATTAACAAGAGAAAAAGTCAATTAACAAATTATACAAAAAGCCTTTAATATTGAAAATACTATCTTTTTCTATAAATAATTGCTCATTATCGTTTATATTTCTTTTTTGTATTTTAATTTTGAATAAATCATTTTTTTATAGCAGATATTAACCATATAATAATTATTTTAAGAGGTGATTTTACTTATGATAAAAAGAAAAAATTTCAATGTTTTATTATCTACATTTTTAGTATCTGTATCACTTTTTTCTTTAATTCCATATAAAATAGATGCTTTTATTCAAGAACCTTCTAATACTTCTCAAAATAACTCAGAAACATCCTATCTTGTTGAAGATAATGAAAATTATGATACTATGCCATTTAAATTCAGAAAATCAAACGAACTTCAAAGCATAGCAAATAATAGTACTCTTAACTTGGCAGGCCTTGATAATTTAAATATATCTGGCAGTCAACAATTTTCAAAAATGAATTTACCATTATTACTAAAAGCAATTGATACAAATCTTCCTGTAATAGATTTTGACTTAAGACAAGAATCCCATGGATTTATAAATGGTATTCCAATAAGTTTTGAAAATGAGCATAATAATGCTAATAAAGGCTTAAGTAATGATCAAGTGTTAAAAAAAGAAAAAGCCCAGTTAGATTCAATAAAAAAAGGTGTACCTATTTCGTTTCACAATCACCCTAATAAAACTATAACTCCAGAGGAAGTATTTGATGAAAAAACTCTTGTCACTTCAGATAACATTAAATATATGAGAATTTTTGCAACAGATGAAGAACTTCCTTCAGTTGAATCAATTGATTCCTTTATTACAATAATAAAAAATTTGAAAGAAGATAGTTGGCTCCACTTTCACTGTAAAGAAGGAATTGGAAGAACAACTACCTTTATGATTTTTTATGATATGATGAAAAACTATAATAATGTTTCAGCCAATGATATAACAAACAGACAAATAGAACTTGCTGATTTTGATAGTAATGATGTACATCTTCTAACAAGCGAAAGAAGAATTGCTTTATACGATTCTTTTTATAATTATTGTAAAAAATATAGTCCTGAATTTAAAACAACCTTTGGCGAGTATATAAAAAGTCTATAATAAAAAATATCTATACGTATAATTTTTAACTGCTTCCTGTCTATTTGACCGGAAGCAGTTTATACTCTAGCTGGTTTTTACTATTTTATTTTTTCCTGTCTTTTTTGCTACATATAAGCTTTCATCTGCATATTTTATCCCATCTAAAAAGCTTATATTATCATGAATTTCAAAAATCCCAATACTTACAGTTGCATTTATTGATCTGTCACCAATATTATACTTACTCTTTTCAATGCGTTTACGTAAATTCTCACAAATATCACTTGCTTGTTCTATATTCTTTTTATTAAATATAATAATAAATTCTTCTCCACCATATCGACCTATATAATCATTATCACCAATATTTTTTTTCATTATCCTAGCAACACTTTTTAAAATATGATCTCCAGCTCCATGACCATAGTTATCATTAATTGACTTAAAATTATCTACATCCACCATTGCAACACATAAGTCATATCCACTTTCTTTACTTTCATCATATATTTTCTTTCCTAATGATAAAATCTTATTTCTATTAAAACATTCTGTTAAAACATCATATTCAGCAAAATGTTTTACTTCATTGAATAATTGTAGATTTCTCATGGCAATTGCAACATATGAAGCCAATATCTTCAACTCATTAAGATCTTCATTTGTATATGCATTAATCTTATAACTTTGTACTGTCATAACTCCAGTTGCCTCATTATCTAGTAATAATGGAGTACTTATTATTGACTTTGCTTCTTCTTGAAGCTGCTTTTTCTCAATCTTAACTTTATATATATATTTTGAATATTCTTTCGCCATATTATTTATTATTATATCATTTTTATTACATATACAGTATGCACCAAGGCTTTTACCTTCTTCTACCTTGCTTACTATCCCTGGAAGTTTTTTATCATTTTTAAAAACTATTTTATAATTAAGTTCTTTTTTGCTTTTTTCATATATCCCTATTGCAAAAGTATCTAACATTACTAGCTTCTTTATCTCTTCATATATAACATATGTAAACTTTTCAACGTCAAGATTTGCAGTTAAGGTTTTTCCTAAATTTGATATTCTTTCCATCTTGTCGTACAAAGATTTATATTTTTGTACTGCATAGATCATATCTTTTTCTTTTAATCTTTTCAAACTAACTTGACTGTCATTCTTTAAAATATTTTTACATTTTACTGAATTTTTAAGGCACTTATATGCATTTTCATAATCAAGCGATTTTTCATATAATTTGCTTAAATAATAATATATTCTTTCTTTTATAAGAATATATTCTCTACAACCAATCCTATTTATTGCATCCAAGAATATATTTTCACACTTATCATAATTATTATTTTTCATATGGTGTATTCCCCATAAGAGTAGTACTTTTCCCTGCATATAAAAATTTTTATATTTTTCAGAAACTTTAAGTGCACTTAAAAAATACTCTTCTGCTTCTTCATACCTTCTAGTGTTAGAATAAATTTGTGCCAGTATTAAAAGAGCTTTGTCTTCCCATTGAATAAACTTGTTTTCTTTAATACACTCAAGAGCCTTTATGCAGAATTTTTCTGCTTTAATATATTTTTTAGTTCCTAGATAACATTCAGCTTTTATGACATTCATCTCTACTTCATAATCTAGTCTATGATCATACCTATATAATTTGATTCTATCAAGAATAGATACGGCTTCACCATAATTCTTATATTCAACATAAACAGATGCAGTGTTTATCATTAAAGCTACTATTGCGTCATTATCATTAAATTTTTCATAAAATTCAATTCCCCTTACGCCATTTTCTATACTTAACTCTAAATAACCAATCTGTATATAATCTACCATGAATGCATTATATACAGCAGCACATCCACAATCATTATTACTATTTTCAAAAAACTCCAAAGCCCTTTTATGTAAAGTAATTGCATTACTCACGTTCCCTTTTATATTTTCACTCCAACCAATGTACAGAATACACCAACTATGTGCAGAATAATATTCTTTTTCTTCACATACTTTTATTAGTTCTTCCATTACACATCTAACATAATCCGGATCTATATTTAGATATTTTAATGCTAGTTCCCTAAAAAATTGAAAATAATTTTCGTCTTCTCTGAATTTTTTAATATGATTATCTAATTCTAAACACATTTTCATATTTTTCTCCAATAAACAAAAAAACTCTTGATTGAATATAGTATTTATACATTTACTTATTAATAAAGATGGTATTTATTAAATACCATCTTTATTATTATTTATTCGTTATCTTTTTGTTCTTCTTTAACATTAATGGAAATTCCAAGATCATTTAATTGTTTTTCGTCAACTATATTTGGAGCTTCACTTAAATAACAATAAGCATTTTGATTCTTAGGGAACGCTATAACATCTTTAATGTTTTCAGTTCCAGCAAGGAACATTATCATTCTATCTAAACCAAATGCTAATCCTCCATGTGGTGGTGCTCCGAATTTTAATGCTTGTAATAAGAATCCAAATGATTCCCATGCTCTTTCTTCTGTAAATCCTAAAGCTCTAAGCATTCTTTCTTGAATAGCTGTATCATGAATTCTAATTGATCCTCCACCTAATTCTTCACCATTTAATACTAAGTCATATGCCTTAGATCTTACTCTTCCCGGATCAGATTCAACAAATTCTAAATCTTCATCCATAGGTGCTGTGAATGGATGGTGACAAGCTTTAAATCTTTCTTCTTCTTCGCTGTATTCAAAGAATGGGAATTCTGTAACCCATGTGAAGTTAAATTCATTTTTGTCTTTAATTAAGTCAAAGTCTTTAGCTAATTGTAATCTTAATGCACCTAAACTTGGGAATACAACAGAATTCTTATCAGCTACTATTAAGATAGCATCTCCTTCTTCTGCATTCATAGTATTAACTATTGCCTTTGTAACGTCATCAGTTAAGAATTTAGCTATTGAAGATTTTACTTCACCTTCTTTAAGCTGAATCCATGCAAGACCTTTTGCTTTGTAAGTCTTAACAAACTCACCTAACTTATCAAGTGGTTTTCTTCCAAGTGAAGCACCACCTTTTAAACATAATGCTCTTACAGATCCACCAGCTTCAATTGCAGATTTGAATACTACGAAATCCATATCTTTTACATCTTCTGTTATATCTGTTATTTCCATTCCAAATCTTAAATCTGGCTTATCTGAACCGTATTTTTCCATAGCCTCTTTGAATGTCATTCTCTTTATTGGTAACTGAACATCTACTCCTGCTACTTTCTTAAATACATGTGCTATTAAACCTTCGTTTAACTCCATAATATCTTCTTGTTCTACGAAACTTAATTCCATATCCACTTGAGTAAATTCTGGTTGTCTATTTGCTCTTAAATCTTCATCTCTAAAACATTTTGCAATTTGATAATATCTATCAAAACCAGACATCATCAATAATTGCTTATATATTTGTGGAGATTGTGGAAGTGCATAAAACATTCCTGGATAATTTCTTGATGGTACTAAATAATCTCTTGCTCCTTCTGGAGTAGATTTACCAAGAACTGGTGTCTCAACATCTAAGAAATTATGTTCTTCTAAGTAATCTCTTATTGCCTTAGTAGTCTTGCTTCTTATATCAAAGATTCTCTGCATATCAGGTCTTCTTAAATCTAAATATCTATATTTTAATCTTATATCTTCTGCTGTATCTAAGTTTTCTTTAATTATTATTGGTGGAGTTTCAGATTCTGAAAGAACCTTTATAGATTCACACTTTAATTCAACAAACCCTGTAGGCATGTTTTCATTAACACTTTCTCTCTTAACTACTTCTCCTGTTACTGCAATGCAGTATTCAGGTCTTACACCTTTAGCTATTTCAAAAGCCTCAGCATTTATTTCTTCACCAAAAACAACCTGCATTATACCTGATTTATCTCTTAAATCGATAAATTCAAGTCCTCCAAGTTTTCTGTTTCTTTGAACCCATCCCATTAAAGTAATCTTTTTACCTACATGTTCTTCTCTAGGTTCACCACACATCATTGTACGCTTTAATCCGTTTAAAGCTTCACCCATTGTTATTCCTCCTATTCATCTCAGTTAACAGTTAACATTTAACAACTAATAGTTATTTTTTAACTCCAATTAGAATTATTCTTAAACTATTAATTTAATCTATTAATTTATAACTGATAAAACCGCTTAATTTTATAATTTCACAGTTTTAAAAACATCATTCTCTTTATTGTATAATATAAATCAAAACTTTACAATTAACAATAATATTTTCTTGTTACTATTTGGCACTTATTATCTTAACAATTTCTTCTGTGTTTTCTAATGAAGCTTCAAAGATTTCACCATCACTCATTCTCTTTAAATTTATTTTCTTATTAGCTAATTCATCTTCACCTAAAATAGTTGTAAATGCCGCACCTAATTTGTTTGCAAATTTCATTTCAGCCTTTATGCTTCTTCCCATATGATTTATTTCACATTTTCCACCTAATGTTCTTAAGTCGCTTGCAAGCTTAAATGCTGTTTTCTTTTCTTCTTCGCCTCTTGCTGCAATATATAAATCAATAAGATTATCATTTGGAATTTCTATTCCTTCATTTTCAAGAGTCATAATTATTCTTTCTACTCCAATAGCAAATCCTACAGCTGGCATTTCTGGACCACCAAGTTCACTAATAAGCTTATCGTATCTACCACCACCGCATACTGTAAAATCATCATTGATTATTTCAAAAATTGTCTTTGTATAGTAGTCTAAGCCTCTAACTATACCTTGATCAATTTCATATGGTATTTCTAATACATCAAGATATCCTTTTACACTATTAAAGTGTGTTTCACATTCTTCACAAACATAGTCTAAAATTTGTGGAGCATTTTTAGTTATTTCGTTACATCTCTTTTCTTTACAATCCAAGATTCTCATAGGATTCTTTTCAAATCTTGATTTACATGTATCACAAAGATTTTCATAATTTTCTTGTAAGAATTTCTTTAATGCTTCATTGTATTTAGCTCTACATGTTGGACATCCTAAATTATTTATGTGTAAACTTAAACTCTTTAATCCTAATTTACTTAAAGTATCCATAGCTACCTTAATTGCTTCTACGTCCATTGTAGGCTCTTTTGAACCAAACATTTCAATACCACATTGGTGAAACTGTCTAAGTCTTCCCTTTTGAACATTTTCATATCTAAATGCTGGTGTTATATAATAAAGCTTCGTTGGCTGAGCTTCATTAAATAATCTATTTTCAACAAAAGCTCTAACTGCTGGCGCTGTACCTTCTGGCTTTAATGTAATACTTCTGTCACCCTTATCGTTAAAAGTGTACATTTCCTTTTGAACTATATCTGTTGTATCTCCAACACCTCTTAAAAATAATTCAGTATGTTCAAAAATAGGTGTTCTTATCTCTCTTATACCATAAGTTTTTGTAACATTTCTAAATACACTTTCAACATAGTGCCATTTGTATGCATCTTGTGGAAGCATATCCTTAGTACCCTTTGGTGCTTGAATTTCATTTGCCATTTTATCTATCCCTCCAAATTTAACCAGTTAATAGTTAACAGTTTTCAGTTAACAGTTGTTAATTTTTTGTATCTATTTCAAGAAATCTTCACAGAAGATTTCATCATCAAACTGCTACCTGTTAACTGTTAACTGCTAACTATTTATATAGGCTGTTTAATAATTCCTTTTTTCTTTCAATCATTTCATCAGTTCTAGTAACATACTCATGAAGATCCTTTAAATTCGGAAATCTTTCAAGTCTGTCTTCTTCTAGAAATACAACTTTACTAACAGCCGCAGCTCCTAATGCTATTATTGTTTGTCTTTCCTCAATCATCTGAATGTTGTAAATACATTCCTTACCTTCTTTAGCATACCCCAAATTCTCCATATTTCCAACCATATTTTTTTGTCTATACATATAATATGGTGAAAGTCCAAGACTTTCTGCTAAATTCTTGCTTTCCTCATACATCTTTACAATTTCTTCATGAGGTGTTATAGGTATTCCTTTTTTAAGAACAAAATTTTCATACATTATGGATCCTCTTTTTAAAGCAAGGCCATGTACTGTAATACTATCAGGTTTTAATTTAAAAATCTCATCTTTTGTCTTAAGAACTTCAGCATGACCTTCACCTGGAAGACCTATTATTATATCCATATTAATGTCATCAAAACCAAGTTGTCTTGCCATATGGAATTTTTCCTTTATATCTTCACAAGAATGAGTTCTTCCAATTAATTTTAATGTTTTATCGTTCATTGTCTGTGGATTTATGCTTATTCTTGTTACATTACAATCTTTCATTGTCTGTAGTTTTGTTTTATTTAAAGTATCTGGTCTTCCACATTCTACAGTAAATTCTTTTACGTTTCCATCTTTTATGAATCCATCATATATTTCATCCATGACCATCATAAATTCTCCATCACTTACCGAAGTAGGAGTTCCCCCTCCAAAATAAACTGTTTCTACATTAAGTTTTTTTTCTTTTACGTATTTACTTATCTCTTTAATTTCTTTCATAAGACTTTGAACATAAGGCATAACCATCTTTTTATGAGATCCTATAGGATTCGATGTAAATGAACAATACATACATTTTGTAGGACAGAATGCCATCCCTATATATATTGCAATCGTATTGTTATCTTTATTTACTATTCTTTCCTCTGCTTTTGCTACATCCATGCATAGTCTTGCCTTATCTGCATGAGCTAGATATTTTTCTTTAAAAATATCTATTATTTCTTCTTCACTTTTCCCTTCATTAAGAAGCTTTAAAGCTATCTTAGATGGTCTTATACCAATTAATATTCCCCATGGATAAACATCATTTGTTAAATCCCTCAGACATAGAAAAAGGAATCTCCTTAGAGAATTTTTTATATCTTCTCCTAAAGATTCTTCTTTAAAATATTCTTTATATTGAAACTTCATTATCTGTTCATCAATATAAAAAATATAATCTGCCTCATCTTTTTCTAAAAACTGAATTTCATTCATTGGAAAATACACATTAAATAATTGGTACACTTCATATCTATATTTTAAGTTATTCAAATTAACTTTTATCTCCATAATGTGACCTTTCTTCCATCGATAATTTATTTTATATATGTATGTACTTCTTGTGATTAATTGAAACTCACAGTTAATTAAGATTTTTAAAATCTTTTACAACACATGAGTTATAAGAAATCCCATAGAGATTTCTTATAACTCTCAGTACTATAAACTGTTTATAAGTATGGATTTCTCATTTTTTCAAATTTAATAGAAGAAGATGGTCCATGTCCCGGATAAACTTCTACATCATCACCAAGTGGAAGAAGTTTGTTCTTTATGCTACTTATAATTTCCTTCATATCTCCACCTATAAAGTCAGTTCTTCCTATAGATCCTTGAAATAAAGTATCTCCTGTAAACAACTTTCCATCAATTAAAAAGCATAATCCACCTTTTGTATGTCCTGGTGTTTCAATAACTTTTATTTCTCTACTACCTAATTTAACTACATCGCCTTCTTTTAAATAACCTGAAGCTTTAGGAAGTGTTCCAAAAACTGAATTATCTTTTTCCATGTATTCTTCATCAGTTTTACTTATATAAAATGGAATATCATATTTACTACATATTTCTTTCACACCGCCAACATGATCAAAATGACCATGAGTTAAAAGAAGATATTTAGGATTACCCTGCATACTTTCTACTGCTGCTGATATTTTCCCAGCATCTCCCCCTGCATCTATTATTGCACAATCTTTTGTTTCTGAATCAACTAAAATATAGCAGTTAGCTTCATAAACACCTGCTGGAACTGTTTTTAGATTTAACATTTAACACACACCCTCTCAGTTTATATAGTCAATAATTTAAGGCTGTATAATGCCTTAAACATATACAGCCTTTGTATATTAAACTATTATATGTTCTAACGTTTAAAAATTTTTCTTACTATCAAGTAAAATTGTTACTGGTCCATCATTGTTTATTTCCACTTTCATGTGAGCACCAAATTCCCCAGTCTCAACTTTCAACTTAGATTCCTTCAGCATTTCTATAAACTTATCATATAATGCCTTAGCATCCTCTCCACCCATTGCTTCCATAAAGTTAGGTCTTCTACCTTTTCTACAGTCGCCATATAATGTGAATTGAGAAATAGCAAGAATTTCTCCCTTAATATCTAATATTGATAAATTCATCTTGTCATTTTCATCATGAAAAACTCTTAAGTTTATTATTTTATCCTTTATGTACTGTAAGTCTTCTATTGTATCATCTTTACATATGCCTAGTAATACATTAAATCCTTCGTTTATACTTCCTATTACTTTTTCATCAACTGTTACAGATGATGATGTTACTCTTTGAACTACTGCCCTCATTTTATACCTCAATCCAACTTAACTAACATATATATGTTAACTAATAATAGTTTCTTTATTCTAATCTAACTATTAACTCTATAAACATCAAGTACACCTTTAAGTCTTTTAATTCTCTTCATTAAATCATTTAAATTATCTACACTTGTTATTTTAATCTTAATGTTTATAAATGCAAAGCCTTCTTTTCCTAAATTTGCGTTAACCGCACTTAATTGAAGTTTTAAATCTGATATTACACTCATAGTATCTGCTAGAAGATTCTCCCTATCCTCTGCCTGTACCTGTATTTCTGCAAAATATGATGTATTTAGTGATTTGCCCCAGTTTACTTCAACAACTTTTTCACCATCGGTTTCGATTAAATTTTGTAAGTTGCTGCAATCTCTTCTATGAACAGATACGCCTCTTCCTTTAGTAATATATCCTAAAATATCATCACCAGGAACTGGTGAGCAACATTTAGCAAATCTAACCATAAGATTACTTTCACCTTTAACTGTTATACCATAACTGTTAGGTTCTCGCTGTTTTGCTGTTTTAGCTATCTGCTCTTCAATCACTTTGCTTAATATTTCTTTATTTTCTCTTTCTTTTGCATATTTATCAAGTCCATTATCCTCTTTTAATCTTACAATATAAGAAGATGCTCCAAGACTTCCTATTCCTATAAGTGCGTATAAATCATCCATTGAATGGATATTATATCTTTTGGCGAACTTTTCATAGGCATCACCTTTTGCTATATCAGCATAATTAACACCTTGTTTTTTTAATTCCTTTTCAAAAAGTTCTTTACCCTTTACAATATTCTCTTCTTTTTTTGCTTTCTTGAACCAAAGCTTGATTTTACTCTTTGACTGATTACTTTTTGCAATATTTAGCCAATCCATATTAGGACCTTTTGCATTAGGTGATGTTAATATTTCAACGATTTCTCCTGTTTTTAAAGTATAATCAAGAGGTACAATCTTTCCATTAACCTTTGCTCCAACACATTTATTTCCAACATCAGTATGTATTCTGTATGCAAAGTCAATAGGTGTAGCTTTACTACACAAATTAATTACAACACCTTTTGGAGTAAATACAAAGACTTCATCTGAAAATAAATCTATCTTGAAACCTTCCATAAACTCTTCTGCATCAGATGTTTCTTTCTGCCATTCAAGCATATCTCTAAGCCATGCAAGCTTCTTCTCAAACTCTTTCTGCTTATCTACCTCGGTTCCTCCAGCTGTGTCTCCCTCTTTATATTTCCAGTGAGCCGCTATACCATATTCGGCAGTCTTATGCATTTCGAAGGTTCTTATCTGAATTTCAAAAGTCTTTCCTTGTGGTCCTATTACAGTTGTATGTAGTGATTGATACATATTAGGCTTAGGCATAGCTATATAGTCTTTAAATCTGCCTGGAATAGGTCTGTATATTGTGTGTACAATACCAAGAACCCCATAGCAGTCTTTTACTGAATTAACAAGTACTCTTATGGCTGTAAGATCGAATATTTCTTCAATACTTTTATTTTTATTAACCATTTTTTTATAAATACTGTAAAAATGCTTTGGCCTTCCATCAATGTCCGAATCAATTCCTGCCCCTTCTAGCTTTTTATACAAATCATTTACTATATCTTGTATATAACTTTCTCTTTCTACTCTTTTTTCAGCTATGTCTTTTACAAGATCATAATATTCTTTTTCATGAAGATACCTAAAACAAAGATCTTCAAGTTCCCACTTAATCTTTGACATCCCAAGCCTATGAGCTAAAGGTGCATAAATATCCAGTGTTTCTTTTGCCTTATTTTTCTGCTTATTAGCTGGCATGAACTTAAGTGTCCTCATGTTATGAAGTCTATCTGCAAGCTTTATTATTATTACTCTTATATCTTTCGCCATTGCAAGAAGCATTTTTCTTACATTATCAGCCTGTTGTTCCTCTTTAGTCTTATACTCCATTTCACCTAATTTAGTAAGTTTTGTTACACCATCTACTAAATTAGCCACTTCTGGATTAAACATCCTTGATGCATCTTCAAATGAACAATCAGTATCCTCAATCACATCATGTAGTAGCCCTGCAACTATAGTATTTGTATCCATACCAAGTTCAGCTAAAATTTCTGCAACAGCTATTGGGTGAATTATGTACGGTTCTCCCGATTCTCTTTTTTGGTCCTTATGTGCTTCCTTGGCGAAATTATATGCCTTTTTCACCAACTCTATATCAACATTATGGCAATTTTTATTGATGTTTTCTAACAATTTATCAACCATAAGGAATACTCTCCTTCTATATTAATAAAATTCAAAAGTAAATTCAAAGGCTGGTTTCATAACCAGCCTCACTTTCTAATAATTATATATTATTTTACTTTTATTTTCAACATTGCACAAAAAAAATACTTTAATAATCAAAAAAAGTCATGCAAAAACACGACTTTTTTAATTTCTTTTAATTTTAGCAATCATACTCAACTAATGACATAACATCATAGCCTTGTAATTTATCTCTTCCTCTTAAATCTGTTAATTCTGTAACGAAGTCTACAGAAGCAACAATTCCTCCTGCCTGTTCAACTAACTTAGTAACAGCTTCAACAGTTCCTCCTGTTGCTAATAAATCATCGACTATTGCAATTCTTTGACCAGGTTTTATTGCATCTTTATGAATTTGAATTTCATCACTTCCGTACTCTAAATCATACGTTACTGAAATTGTTTCTGCTGGTAATTTCCCTGGTTTTCTTACAGGTACGAAACCTACACCTAAAGCGTATGCAACTGGAACTCCAAAAATAAAGCCTCTAGCTTCTGGTCCAACAATTAAATCTATGTTTTTATCTTTTAAGTAATCTACTATTGCATCAATTGAAGCTTTTAAACCTTCACCATCACCAATTAGAGTTGTAATATCTTTGAAACTAATTCCTTCCTTTGGGAAATTTTCAATTACTCTGATCTTTTCTTTTAAATCCATTTTGATTCCTCCACAGTACCTATTTTAATATAAAAAAATAAATTTTTCGATTAAATAGCACATTATATATAAATTAAAATGCATACTATAATTATAATATTCATTTCATTTATTTTTAATATAAAATTATATTCTTTTAACTTGCTTCATTGGATGGTTTTTCTTTAAACTATACAGATACTTAACAATCTGATTAGTTCTATCCTTATCATTTGTAGTTAAAAGCTCTAATACTATCCTAGCATTATCGGTAATCCCAACTGCACCTATAGGAGGTATTAGTGATTCTATTATTTTATTTACGCCACAATCGTCGAATTCCTTTATATCATTAAATTCTATTATTGACCTCAACCCATTATTATTAGTATTCATTAAGAACTTATTGCCTTCTTTAATTAATATTCCATTTTCCCCTTTAGCTGATCCTCTAGACCATTTTACTCCTATTAATATTAGATCTAGATATTTGTTGATACTTTTCATATTGTAATAAATTGCAATAGCTTGCATCAACTTAAAAGTTATCCCACTTGTTGATAAATCTTTGTACCTATACTGACAACCCTTTTGATTTGGATTTATGTAAATATAATCATTCACAGTATCACTTATTTCATTTTCAATAACAATTAAATCTATGCCTAACGTTTTGCATAAATCTACTTCTTCTTGTGATTTCAATCCTACACCTAAAGTTATTAAAAGCTCAGCACCCAAAAAATCAACATTATCTTTTATGTCTACCGAATTTATTCTTGCATCATTTTCTTGTCTATCATATATTAAATACTCAACATCAGCATTTAAATATCTAAGAACTAGAATTAAAGATGAAACTGCACAAATCCCATCAACATTATATGTACCATAAACGACAATTTTCTGTCTATTATTAACAGCTAAAGCTAATCTCTCTATTGCTTTGTTCATACCTTTAAGTATAAATGGGTTATATCCAGTAATATAATTTGGATAATATATACTTTCCCAGAATTTACGCATGGCTTCTTCCTCCATAAAATTAGAAAACACATATATTATAAATGATTGTCGACATTTTTACAATTGTTTTATTACGAAATAAAAAAACCTCCACTTTATCATGGAGGTTTTATTTTATTAAGCCCAGTAATTAAGCCTTCTTAGACTTTTTCTTGCCTGTCTTTTCTTTTAAAAGCACATATACTGGAGAAGCTATGAATATTGAAGAATATGCTCCACATATAATTCCCACGATTAAAGGTATAGTAAACTCTCTAACTGATGGAACTAATATATTAATAGCTACTATTGTTGCCAATGTAGATAGAGACGTATATACCGATCTTGCTAAAGTTTCAGTTAAACTTGTATCTGCAATTTCATATGTATTCGCTCTTCTCATTTTTTTAGTATTTTCTCTTATTCTATCAAAAATTACTATTGTGTCATTCATTGAATAACCAACTATTGTAAGCATCGCTGCAATAAATGGTGTATTTACTGGAATACCGAATATAGCATATACACCTATAGTCATTAATATATCATGCAGTGTTGCTACTAATGCTGCAACTCCAAAGGTGAATTCAAATCTTATTGCAACGTATATAAGCATTACCACACCAGCAGCAAAAAGTGCAAGTAAAGAATTTCTTGTTAGTTCTTTACCTACTGAAGCTCCTATTTCTTCCTGAGAAAGTAAAGCTGTATCTTCTAATGAATATTTATCTTTTAATTCATTCATTATAGATGATAATTTATCACTATCTAAATCAGTGGATTTAATTTCATACTCATTATTATTTGAAATAGTTGTACTTGCATCTGCTGCATACCCTTTAACAATTGTATCAACATCTGCTTTGCTTATTTCATCATTTAATTGTATCGAAACCTGAGTACCACCCTTAAAATCTATTCCAAAATTTAATCCTTTAAAAAATGTAAAACCTAATCCAATTACTACTATTATTAAGGAAATTGAAATCCATATCTTTGATTTTTCTATTATCTTAAGCATGTTTTTCAGCCTCCTTCTTCACTCCAAAATGTTCTGGTTTGCTTAGGAAACCACAATCTACGGCTAAATTAACTAACAATTTTGTTACTATAAGAGCAGTAAATAAACTTACTAATATACCTATCATAAGAGTTATAGCAAATCCTTTAACTGATCCAGATCCTATGAAGTATAAGATTAAAGCACATAAAATTGTAGTCACATTTGAGTCTACGATTGAAGAAAGAGCATTTTCTGAACCTCTCTTAATTGCCGTTTTAACTGATACTCCTTTTCTAAGCTCTTCTTTTGTTCTCTCAAAAATTAATATATTCGCATCTACTGCCATACCTATTGTAAGAAGTAAAGCTGCAATACCTGGAAGCGTAAGTGTTACTCCAACTTCCACAAATATTATTAATATTAAGAAAATATATAATGTTAACGCAATATCTGCAAATAAACCTTCACGTCTGTACATAACAAGCATAAATAAGAATACAAGTCCTATACCAATTGCACCTGCTTTAATAGCATTAGGAAATGCTGTTGCACCAAGCTGTGCACCAACATTCTTAACTGATATTGATTTTACCGGTACTGGAAGTGCACCAGAGTTAATCATTCCTGCTAAAGCTTTATTTTCTTCTAAAGTTTCACTACCTGTAATTGATGCTTTACCATCTGTTATTGCAACTTGAACTGTTGGTTCTGATATTGCTTCATCATCAAGATAAATTCCTATTTTTTGACCTATATATTTTGATGTTGCATCAGCAAATTTTACTGTTCCTTCATCGTTAAATTCTAAGCCAACTTCATATTTCCCAGTCTGTTGATTAAGCTGAGCTGTAGCCTTTTTAACATCACTTCCGCTTAAAATCTCTTCTCCATCTGGACCTTTAAATACCAAATTACCAGACTGACTCAGACTCTTTACAATTTCATTAGAATCAAACTGTCCTGGGATATCAACTCTTATTCTCTTATCCCCTTCTGTTGTAACAACTGTTTCAGCAACTCCTAACTTATTTACTCTAAGTTCAAGATGTTGCTTTGTACTTTCTAATTCTTCTTGAGTAACGTCATCTTTTTGAATTTCCATAAGAACAGAAACTCCACCTTGAAGATCAAGTCCTCTAGTTATTGCTGAATTAAATGATTTAAATGCATAATCACCAATGACTAATCCCTTAAATCCTGCAAAAGCTAAAAATGCTATTACAGCAACAATAACCCCAAGAAGCGCTGCACTTTTGCCGTTTTTCTTCATCTTATCTCCCTCCATAAATTATGTCTTTTAATTCCCGCACTTGTTGAAAATTCAGTACGTTTTTTGTTGACTTTATTTATTATTATGTAAAATATAAAAATATTATAATTACCCCTGTTAATACATTGTTCATTATAGCACACTATAATTTCTTAATAAAGTTTTTTATTGCCACAATCTTATTTACTTTGCTACTATATGTAAATTTTAATACTTATTTCTAATATAAAAAACCATATAAAAATCTCTTTAAATTAAAGAAATCTTCATCTAAATGTGCAATACTTTTTTATCCAAGATAATAAGGAACTATATGACTATTTTAATTTCTTATATGCTCCAAATATAGATTCATGTATTTAATTATGTTCAATAATAGTTTAGTCTATTCCTGCATATTAACTCCAAGTACTCCTCCAAGTCCTCCAACAATAAGTGCAGCAACAAGTTTAAATAGTTCAAACATATTAAAACTAAATCCTCCATTTATTATAAGACAGACAATGTATATGATTACAGAGTAAAATACTGTAACGCCAAAACCAACAAGCAGACCTTTTGACTGTTTTTTCTTTGCAGCTATCATAGCACCAAATGCAAGACTTATTAAAGAAATAACTAAATACAAAACGTTAAACATATGTTTACTAAACACTAATTTAGTCATTAAAAAAGATAATACTACAATTCCTGAAAAAGTAAACAAAAGGGTACCTACAGTTCCTTTCAAAACACATTTAAAATAATTATTATTTTCCATAAAGCAACACCTCCTAATACTTCATTTTATGAGGTACAAGAAGGCATTATGATTAATATTTATTATATAAATCTGCTTTATATTAAATATAAACAAAACTTCATATATAATTACAAAAATTAATTTATAAAGTTTTATTAATCGTTATTGTTTATACTTATGATTCTTTACTTGTTTTATATGCAATACCGCTCTTATCGAACTTTATTTTTGTCTTTGCATTACTTGTTTCAATAGTTACATATTTTTCTTCGATATTAGTTATTTTACCAACTATTCCACCTCTTGTAACTATTTCATCATGAACTCTTAATTCTTCTATCATTGTTTGGTATGTTTTCTTTCTCTTCTTTTCAGGAACTATCATTAAGAAATAAAACACTGCTAAAACAACTACAAAAGGTAATACATTAATAAGAATTGCTCCCATAGTACCATTCATTATATTTTTCCTCCAACTTTATAATATTTTATAACTATTCCATGTTAAGTAGTTTACCTTTATTACATAATAATATCAACCCTGTTATTACAAATTTAATGATTTATTCATATTATGTTTCATATATTAATATATTCTCCCAAAAATATCATTTTATTCTTGTAATATCTTATAATTTTAATTTTACATATTTATAATTAAAATCTAGCTATAAAAACAAAAAATCCCTTTAGGATTATCTATCAAACCCTAAAGGAATTTTATTTAACTACTTAACTTTCCATTCCTGTAGTTTCTTTTCCTTAAATTCTTTATAATATCCGCCATCTATAGCAGTTCTTATCTCTTCCATTAACTTATTATAGAAGTATAAGTTATGTAACACGCAAAGTCTCATAGCAAGCATTTCTTTAGCCTTAAATAAATGTCTTATATAAGATCTTGTGTAGTGTTTACATGCAGGACATTGACAAGTTTCATCAATAGGCTTCTCATCAAGTTCAAATTTAGCATTCATTAAATTTAGTTTTCCTTCGCTTGTATAAACATTTCCATGTCTACCATTTCTCGCTGGAAGAACACAGTCAAAGAAATCAACACCTCTATCAACTGCTTCTAATATATTTTCTGGAGTTCCAACACCCATTAAATATATTGGTTTATCTTCTGGAAGATGCGGTACAACAGCATCTATTATTCTGTACATATCTTCATGGCTTTCACCAACAGCTAAACCACCTATAGCATATCCATCTAAATCCATCTTTGTGATTTCCTTAGCATGTGCTATTCTTATATCTTCATAAACTCCACCTTGGTTTATACCAAAAAGCATTTGTTCTTTATTTATTGTATCATCTTTAGAATTTAATCTATCCATTTCAATTTTACATCTTTCAAGCCATCTTGTAGTTCTTGCTACAGATCTTTCAACGTATTCTCTTGTTGAAGGATTTGGTATACATTCATCAAAAGCCATTGCTATTGTAGATGCTAAATTACTTTGAATCTGCATTGATTCTTCTGGTCCCATAAATATCTTTTTACCATCAATGTGAGAATTAAAGTAAACTCCTTCTTCCTTAATCTTTCTCATTGCTGATAATGAAAATACTTGGAATCCACCTGAATCTGTTAATATTGGTCTATCCCAATTCATAAACTTATGTAATCCCCCCATTTTATTAACAACTGTATCAGTTGGTCTTAAATGTAAGTGATATGTATTAGATAATTCAACTTGACATCCAATATCCTTTAAATCCATACTTGAAACTGCACCTTTAATTGCTGCTAATGTTCCAACATTCATAAACACAGGAGTCTGTATTGTTCCATGAGGAGTAACAAACTGACCTCTTCTTGCTTTTCCATCCTTTTTTAACAACGTGTATCTTTTACTCACAAGCGTCACCTCTTAATTATAATTTTATATATAACTACAAACACTTGACTATGTCACCTCATCAATTGTTCAACTGTCAGAATTATTTTTCCTGACAATTACAGTTGATATTCCATCTGAATATCAGATTTATATTTAAAAAATCTAAAAAGACTTTCTATTTAATTGTTATTGATAAATTCATTCTTGTCAATTATTTTATGAACATTGCATCTCCGAATGAGAAAAATCTATATTTTTCTTCAACTGCTGTTTTATATGCATTCATAACATGTTCTTTTCCTGCAAGAGTTGAAACTAACATTATTAAAGTTGATTCTGGTAAATGGAAATTTGTTATTAAATTATCTACCACTTTAAACTTATATCCTGGATAAATAAATATATTAGTCCATCCACTTTGTTCCTTTACGAATCCATTTTCATCACCAATAGTTTCCAAGGTTCTTGTTGATGTAGTTCCAACAGAAATAACTCTTCCACCATTTCTTTTTGTTTCATTTATTATATCTGCACTTTCTTTTGAAAGCATATAAAATTCTGAGTGCATTTCATGTTCTTCAAGATTTTCAACCTTTACTGGTCTAAATGTACCAAGACCAACATGTAAAGTAAGATAAACAACATTTATACCTTTTTCTTTTATTTGTTCTATTAATTGATTTGTAAAATGTAATCCTGCTGTTGGAGCTGCTGCCGAACCATTTTCTTTTGAATATACAGTCTGATATCTTTCTCTATCTTCTAATCTTTCATGTATATATGGAGGAAGTGGCATTTCGCCTAACGAATCAAGTACTTCTTCAAAAATACCCTCATAATGAAATTCCACTATTCTATTTCCATTTTCTTTAACTTCAACAACTTCTGCCTTAAGTTTTCCTTCACCAAAAGTGAATTTTCTTCCTACCCTTGCGGATTTACCTGGCTTTGCAAGACATTCCCATCTATCCTTTTCAACTCTCTTAAGTAAAAGGAATTCAATTTTTCCACCTGTTTCTTCTTTTTCTCCTATTAACCTTGCAGGCATTACTCTAGTATTATTTAAAACTAAAGTATCCCCTGCATTTAAGTAGTCTACTATATCATGAAAAACCTTATGCTCTATTTCTCCAGTTTTTTTATCTAATACCATAAGTCTTGATGTATCCCTTTTTTCTAAAGGATGTTGTGCTATCAACTCTTCTGGTAAATAAAAATCAAAATCTTTAACGTTCATTTTATTATCTCCCAACCTTATAATTGACAATTGACAGTTATAGATGACATTCTTATAGAATATTTTAAATTTTATTATTAACTTTACACTCTAAGTAAACATCCATAAAATGCACAAAATATCAAATATCTATTTTAAATTTAAATTAATTATACACTTAATTTTCTTTATCAAAAAATGTTCCCTGAATTTTAGGTTTCCTTTTCTTTGATGGATTAACTCTTCCAAGATGTTCATAAGCTTTATCACTTGCAATTCTTCCTCTTGGAGTTCTTATTATAAATCCTTGTTGAAGAAGATATGGTTCATAAACATCTTCAATTGTTCCAAGTTCTTCTCCTATAAAATATGATAATGTTTCAATTCCTACAGGACCGCCCTTAAAATTATCTATAATTGCTTCCAATATTTTATTATCAACCCTGTCAAATCCTAGATTATCTACTTCTAATAATTGTAGTGCTTCTCTCGCTTCTTTTAAAGATATAATCTTATTAGATTTTACTTCTGAATAATCTCTAACTCTTTTTAAAAGCCTGTTTGCAATTCTTGGAGTTCCTCTTGATCTTCTTGCAATTTCTATTGCACCTTCTTCTGTAATAGAGCATCCAAATACCGATGCACTTCTCACTATTATTTCTTTAAGTTCATCATTTGTATAATATTCCATGGCACAAAGAACGCCAAATCTATCCCTTAACGGTGCTGTAAGCATACCAACTCTTGTTGTGGCACCAATAAGAGTAAATTTAGGAAGATCTATTCTTATAGATTTAGCACTAGCACCTTTTCCTATTACTATATCCAGTACATAATCTTCCATGGCTGGATATAATATTTCTTCTACACTTCTATTAAGTCTGTGAATTTCATCAATAAATAAAACATCATAATCCTTAAGTGTAGTTAATATTGCAGCTAAATCTCCAGCTCTTTCTATTGCAGGTCCTGAAGTTACTTTTAGATCACCGGTCATTTCCTTGGCAATAATATTAGCAAGTGTAGTTTTTCCTAGTCCTGGTGGTCCATATAGCAACACATGGTCAAGTGCCTCATTTCTATTTTTAGCTGCTTTAATGAATATATCAAGTCTTTCTTTAACTTTCTCTTGTCCGATATACTCATTTATTTTTTGAGGTCTTAAACTTAATTCCGAGTTAAAATCACTATTTAATTCAGATGGATTTACTATTCGTTCCATGTTACACCCCACTTTTCCAGTTAACAGTTATTTTAAACTTATTAAAACCTTACATTTTAAATAATAATATTATTACAATATAAACTTTAGAAATCCCCCTAGGAATTTCATAATCAACTTTTTTACTATAAACTTTCAATTGTATTAATTAATTCATAAGCGCTTTTAATGCGTTTTTAATCATGTTTTCTACAGTTTCTGTTTTATCTATTGTTTTAAGTACTTTTTCTGATTCTTTTTCACTATATCCTAATGCAATAAGCGCACTTAAAACTTCCGAAACGGCCATAAGATTATTTTCTCCATTATTATCTTTATTTGAATCAACAGCCACATCTAATAATTCATCTGGTTGAAGTTTATCTTTTAATTCCAAAATAATTCTTGCTGCAGTTTTTTTCCCTATTCCAACACCTCTACATATGTGTTTCTCATCACCAGTCATTATAGCATATTTCAAGTTATTTAATCTGCTTATTGATAATAATGATAAAGCTGCTTTAGGTCCAACACCATTAACAGTAAGAAGAAGTTTAAACATAGCAAGTTCTTCCTTTGAATCAAAACCATATAGACCAATAAAGTCTTCTCTAACTATCTGATCAACATATAATATCACTTCTTCACCACACTCAGGTACTGAGGACATCGTCGCTCCTGATGTGAAAATTTTATATCCTATTCCACTATTTTCAACTACTATATAATCTTTATTCATTCCCATATATTTTCCTTTTATGTATTCATACATATTGTCGTATCCTCCATCTCCCTATGTATAAGCCTAAATTATACTTTATCATTTTCATAATAATCTTTCAACTTAATCTTAAAATGAGTTGCGGTAAATCTTTTATTTAATTATAAACCTTAACACATTTCTTTAAACATAAAAAAGCAGTATCAAAGTTATTAAAACACTCTGAATACTGCTTAAGTTAATTCTATGATAAAAATTCCGATAGATTTTCTTCTGCTTCCTCTTTAGTATCATATTCATATTTAAAATTTTTTATTTTTGTTATATCAGCTGGTGTAAGACTATCTATAGTTTTTCTGTCATTATATACATCGTCACTATTTTCGATTAATAAAGTACCATTTTCATCAGTCTTATATATTGCAAGATATCCATCTTTTTCACCAATATAATATTTGTTAGGTTTTACAGTCTGAGAAGGATCTCTTTTAAAAGTAAGTTCTTTTTCAGATGTTAAAACCAATACATATCCTTTATCTTTCAATGCTTTTGATAATTCTGTTTCTGTTAAATCATCACCTATGTTTAACTGTTTTTTTAAATCACCAAGTGATAGCTCATCTTCCTTAACGTCACCAGAATAAAGACATACTTTAGTTTCATCTGAAAGATCGTTACTTGAATCATTATTTACAACTGTTGCATTTTCTTTTTCTACAATTGGTTTTGTTATATATTTATCACAAAAATAATACGTTAACGAAAATATAATTGCTAATAGTACTGTCATTACAACAAACATTCTTTTTTTATTCATTATCATCAATAATCCCTCCTTATTTAGGGATTATTGACTGTTTTCTATTGCTTTATACATTGTTATACAAAAATATTTTTTAAATTATTAGCTTTTAAACTTTTCTATATTTATTATTCAAAGAATGAATTTTCAAATAAAATAGCATAACTTTGAGGCTTTGAACAAACCGGACAATATTTAGGAGCTTCTTTTCCTTCGTATATAAAGCCGCAATTAGTACACATCCATTTTACATCTATCTCTTTTTTAAATAAACTTCCGTTTTCAAGTTCTTTAGCATAGCGTTCAAAACGTTCTGCATGAACCTTTTCAATAGAAGCTATATTATTAAAAAGTACTGCTATATCTTGAAAGCCTTCTGATTGAGCAACTTGTGCAAATTCTTTATAAACAACATCATGCTCTTCATGTTCATTATGTGCTGCTGACATAAGAAGCTTTAAAGTTGGATCATCACCTTCAATTGGATAAGTAGCATTATCAATGTCTATATTACTTCCCGCAAAATCTTTAAGTTTTCCTAAAAACGCTTCTGCATGAGCCTTTTCCTGATTAGCTGTATACTTAAATAAACTTTCTATAATGTGAAGTCCCTCTTTTTTTGCTTTTTCTGCTGCAATATCATATCTATTTCTAGCTTGACTTTCACCTGCAAATGCTCTTAATAAATTTATTTTTGTTTTACTGTCCCTTAATTCCATAAATTTTCCTCCTTAAATAATACCAATTATGTGATTAGTATTCTAATTTAAGGTGAAATTTATTCATACATTTATTTTAACTTATAATCTATCTTACTCTATTTATAAATCCACATTTTTTACATAAATCTTCAACAGCTTTTCTTCCTGAAAATCCATTATATATAGCAACAGCTCTTTCTGAATTTACTATACTTTCTAAATCTTGTGTGAATATGTTTCCTAATGGTATACTTCCTTCACTATCAAGACAGCAAGGAACTACAGTTCCATCAACAAGAATGCCTATTTGATCTCTTAACCCATAACAAAAGGCTCTCTCACCAAGTTCTTCATCTTTGAGAGATGGCCATTTAAACTTTTCTCCCATACTTATATACACTCTGTCTTTTAATTTAAAACTGTGTTTTTCTTTAAAAACTTCATTGAGTTTTGTATCTAAATTAAATTCCTCTTCAAACAATTTAAATATATCTATATTCATATCATTACTTGCTTTATATTTACCATCTAAATTCCATAACCTTAAAGAACATATTATCTCTGTTTTTTCTGATGTTTCCTTGATAAAGTTTATTATATTTTGTATATATTCCTGAAAATTTGTTTCATTATCATTAGCCTCAAAACTATGAAGAGAAATATTTATTTGTCTTAAGCTCTTGGATTGAATAAGAATATTTTTAACATTATTTATCAATGTTCCATTAGTTGTTATGTTAACTTTAAGATTATTTTCTCCACTAATATCTAAAAAATGTTCTAAGTTTTTATTTAAAAAGGGTTCCCCCATCAAATGAAAATATACATGATCTGTATGACCTTTAATTTTTTTTATTATTTCTTCAAAAGAATCTTTATTCATAAATTCATATTTTCTAGAAGTTTTAGGACAAAAACTACAACTTAAATTGCACACATTAGTTATTTCTATATAAATTTTCTTGAATTTTTTCATTCACCTATCTCCAGTTTCCGATTTATTTATAATGTCTAGTATATAGATTCTTTATGCTTATTTCAAGTTTACTATTTAACATCAAATCAATCCTAGTTTATCTTAACTATTAAACTTTACTTAAAAATAACAGTGAGAAAAACTACATATCTCTCTCACTGCTTAAATCCTTTCATTCTAGTAAACCTTTTCATATTGCTTATTCTTTATTTTTACCTTCTATAATTTTTTCTTCTTCTATCTCCTTAATGCCTTCTTCACTAACATCTGAATCAATTAAATCTGTTTTCTTCTCTTCATTGCCACCATTCCTGACTTCCCATGAATCTACAGCCAATGAAATATAATAAAATAAAAGTAATAATAAAAGTAATATCCCGCTCACAATCAAGGTAACAAATAACATGTTTATTGAAGAACCCAATCCTGAAGCTATCATAATATTATCCCCTTATTAATAATGCATAGAAAAATATTAATTTAATCTTAAATTTTCCTATATTGTATTATATGAAGCTCATCTTTTATACTTTACTATTTTTTCTCTAATATATAATTTTTTATATTTAAGATAATGATTCTATATATTGCAATTTTAAAATTCATAGTTCATCATATACCTTTAAGCATTATGCTATCATTATAATTTTCTATACATCGAAAAGAGCCATCCTTTAACAAATAAACTCTGTTAAAATGATAGCTCCTTCTTAGAAACTGATTTTTAAGTTGTCCGCCAACATGTGCATGCCCTTATGTCATGCTTTGCTCCCAGGTTTTTTTGTTGCCTGGCACCAACATCATACCTTTATGGATATGATTCTCTGCCGGATTTAAGTGTCAGTTCACTAAGATAAATCACTTCTTATCTTGATTACATTATACAACCTTTTGTAAATGTTTGCAACACATTTTCTTAATTTTCTGAATTTTTATGATTTTATATAAATTCCAATTATAATATTTAGACTTTACAATAAAAAAGCTAAAAACAATTGGTTTATATATTTTAAATTGTTAAAATTATATATATAAAATATGGTATATTGAGGTAACATTTATGATTAATAATAATGAAATTAATAATATTCTTCAGGGTAATTCTCTTGATGCATATAATACTTTTGGGGCTCATTTTTCGTATGAATACCAACAGCATGGAGTAAGATTTACTGTATACGCACCTAATGCTGAAAGAGTTTTGCTTGTTGGAACATTTAATGATTGGTCAGGATACGATATGGAACTCCATCCTTCTGGAGTATGGAGTATTTTTGTTAAAGATGTACCTGAAATGTCACTATATAAATATCGCATTTTCACTAAAGAAAATGAAATTATAGATAAAATAGATCCATTTGCATTTTTTAGTGAATTAAGACCTGATACAGCATCAATAGTATATAATATAAACGACTTTCAATGGACAGATGATTTATGGATGAATTCAAGAACAAAAAATTTTAACTCTCCACTAAATATTTATGAAGTTCATCTTTCTTCATGGAAAATTAAAGATAACGAATATGATTTCTATAATTATAATGAAATTGCAGATATTATTATCCCTTATGTAAAGGAAATGGGATACACTCATATTGAACTTCTTCCTATTACTGAACATCCATTTGATGGATCGTGGGGATATCAAGTAAGTGGATATTTTAGTGCTACAAGTAGATATGGTAATCCTAAAGATTTAATGAAATTCATTAATAAATGCCATAATGAAAATATAGGTGTAATCCTTGATGTTGTACCTGCTCATTTTGTAAAAGATTCATTTTCTCTTAGCAAGTATGATGGAAGTTATATTTATGAAAGCAATTCTGATGAAAATAGAAGCAGTGAATGGGATACTAACCTTTTTGACTTTACGAAACCATATGTAATAAGCTTTATACGATCTTCACTTGATTTCTGGTTGTCTTATTATCATATGGATGGTTTAAGATACGATGCTGTATCTATTATGATATATGAAAGTGGGGATTTAAACAAAGGAGTTAACGAAGCAGGTTTATGGTTTCTTAGAAGCAGTAATTTTGCACTTCAAAATAGACATCCAAATGTAATGCTTATTGCAGAAGATTCTTCTGTCTTCTCCAAGATAACTGCCCCTGTAGTTTATGGCGGCGTTGGATTTGACTATAAATGGAACTTTGGATGGATGCATGATTCACTTGAATATTTTCAGTTAACTCCTTATGACAGAAGCTCTAACAGACACAAATTAAAATTTTCAATTGAATATTTTTATAATGAACTATATCTCTTACCAGTATCTCATGATGAAGTTTCACATTTTAAAAATTCTGTTGTTAATCTTATGTATGGTGATTATGATGAAAAATTCAGTAATCTTAAATGTTTTTATCTTTTTATGATGACTCATCCTGGAAAAAAACTTAACTTTATGGGAAATGAAATTGGACAGTTTGAAACGTGGCATTGCAATAAAGAAATAGACTGGGATATTCTAGATTACCCTAAACATATGTTATTTAAAAATTATTTTTCAAAACTCCAAGAAATATATTCTAAAGAATCTAGCCTTTATAAAAATGAATATAATAAAAATAGTTTCAATTGGATTCAAACTGATGATAACATGCCATGTATCTTTGCATATAAGAGAAATGATCTTGAAGAAGATTGTTCTTACACAGTTCTTAATTTAGGTGATTCAGAGTGCTATTCTTTCCTTCTCCAAGTTGATTCTTCAGGATGGTATGATGAAATTATTAATACTGATTCTGAAAAATTTGGTGGAAAAAATAAAATATCAAAAAAGAAACGTGCTAAACTTATAGATAACAACTATTATCTCTCCATATATCTAAATAAATTTAATGGAGTAATTGTAAAAAAATCAAAAAAACTGTGTAGTTAGTAATCTATAAACCTCTTTAATAATAAATAAAAATACTTATTAAAGAGGTTTATCAATATTTAAGTTTATTTTTCTAATCTTTTTACTTTAAACTTACCTTTATCCTCTATTACTTTTATTTTAAGGATACTATTTAGAGTACTTAAACTTCTAATATCATTTATATATTTAATATTGTTATTTCTAACAAGCTTACCTATAACCTTTACTATGTCTTCTATTTCTTCATCATCTAAGAACAAGTCTTCATTTAAACATTCTCTATTTATATATTTTAATGTAGTCCATATCTGTTCATCCGAAATATTATTTATATCTAAAAGTACCCATGTAAAATCTTTTCTTCTTTCACCCTTTGGATATGCTTCTTTAAAAAATTCAATAAATGTACTTTGCATTTTAGGATCCTTCAACGAAACATATTTTCCTAGTTTTTCCTTTAATTTATTTTGCAAAAACATTACCGTATTAGGCTTAATAATTGCACCCATTTCATCTATTTTTTTATATATAAAATTGTATGTTGATTCAATTTGATATATATCAACTTTTTCTTTTATAAGTATTCCTGTCATTTCTATGTACTCTAATATGTTTTTCTTTGTATTTAGCTCTTTATTATAAAGTTTTTCCCAGATTTCTTCACCATTTAAATTTTCAAAATTAAAATTATCCATTTTTTCTTCATCCTTTATCCTAAATTTTTCTAAGTAAAATTTATTACATTTTATCATTATATATCAAACTTAATAAAAGTAATATATTTTATAAAAAAATAATGAAACCTATCTCAATATATAAGACAAGTTTCATTACTTATAAGTTTTGTGTGTTAAATGATATATTTTAATTCTTATTCATTAGATGTCTCTTTTTTATTAAACATTAATACACTATTAACAAAAATAGTTAATGTAATTATTAAAAAATAAGATGAATAATAACTTATTGCTATTGATGTTAAACTCCAAAATATAGATGCAGTTAACCCCCTCACCCTATTCTTATTTATTAATTCATTTCTCGTTAAGGGCATAGACGGATTAATTATGGGAGCTTGATTATAAATGGCAAATATACAAAATATTAATATAATAATATTTCCTATAAATGTGAAATTACACTGACTACTTAATAATATTATTCCACCCGAAATCAAAAGTGAACACATAAAACATTTCATTTGAGTATCTTCATGATATCCTCCAATGTATGGTTTAGTTGTAAGCATTACTAGTAATACAATTACGATTTCTTTAAAATACCCTAGTGCAGCAAAAATCAAAACCTCTCCTAACACCTTTAGTATCTCAAACATAGTTGATCTAAATACATATTCCATTTGTTCTATTTCTTCTTCATTATAGTTATTTTCCGCCAAATAATTAACAAATTTCCTCGAAAATTCTCTCAACATTTCATCACCATTTTTTTACATAATATTTATTATATTCCTTATTCTTATACATTTCAATATGTTTTTTTATTTTTAATCATATTATTTATTTTATATAAGCATTTGTGTAAATTCTAAATTATCAAAATTATTTTCTATTAAAAAATCTAATATTTCTTCCATATAATTTTTATCGTGCTCAACGGTCTTAGAAAAGACCTGGATAAATTTAATTATCTCTTCAGATGACTCAGTGTTATTAATAAGATATTTTCCTACAAGATAAAATCTTATTAATGAATATCTCATAATAAGCATCATATACCCTTCAAACATAGAATCACTCTCTGAATACGGAAATAAATTATTATACATAAAATTAACTAAATAATTCTCGAAAATATGCTCATTTTCTTCAATGTAATTCCTACTATACTCTATAAAAGTATTAATATATCTATTGCTGTCTTTCTCTAACTGTTCTGGACTCTCTATATTAAATCCATCTATAGTTTCTTTAGTATATTTTTTAAACAATTCACTGTCTGTTTCCTCATATATTTCTAAAGAATTTATTATATTATTTAAAAGAGAAATCTGCATTATGTAATTATCTTTATTTTTTCTATAATTTTTAGCTACATCATGTATATTATAAGTTTTTATAAATCCACAAATCATTTCACTATCATCACAGCTTTTCTCTTCTACTTCATATAAAAAATCACCAAGTATATATAACCTTTCACTCAAATCAAACTTTCTATTTTTAATAATTCTTATACAAAACTCTCTTATTTCTTTAAAATATTTTATTGGATGATCCTCATATTCTTCGTCATTTGTATCAATCTCTCCAGCTATTATATATTTCTTTAATTGAATGTCATCTTTTTCAAATTTAAATCCACTTCTATTTCCAAGAACAATCCTAGCAGCTTCAGGGCATGATACATCAAGTGATATTTCATAATCTTCATCTACTTTGTTCAATACTCTTGGAAAATGGCTACATGTATTAGAAAGATAATCTTCTCCAAGTTTAGAATGTATAATACAGTAATTACATTCATTTAGAAATGGACATCTTTTTTCTTTATTAAGCTGAACTTTTCCATAATCAATAAATTCATTGCTACACTCATGATTTTTTTGCATATTCTTTGCTAAAATAGTATTGAATTCTTCGTTATCTAGCTTCATATATTGTCTAAATGTTTTTTCATCAACATCTATATCCCAACCAATACAACAGCTATCTTCACACTTTCCTCCTATACATTTAAATTGTTTAAAATAATCTGGCATTACTATTTTTAATTTTTTTGTCATTTTCATCATACCTCTGTTATTACGTTTAATATTTATCAGGACAATTTAAAACTCTAAATGTATTATATCAGTAAACTTCTCTATTTAATAAACAACAATATTCATTTTATAGAAAAATCCAAAATGAATATTATATAAATGAATTCTTATTGACAATATTAAAATCTATTTTATACAAAATATAAAGACTGAATAATTTACTTTTAGTATATTAGCATAATTTCTATATACTATTATAAGTAAATATTCAGCCTATTTTTGTTCTGTTCATTTTTATTCTTCACTATAAATCAATTCATTCATTAGTTTTACTATTTATTATCTTTTAAGCAATCTAATATGGCTCCTCCAATAAAAAGCAATCGTAATACTACTAGCCCTATACCACAAAACATAACTGTACTGCAAATAGAAGGATTAAGACTGTTAATTATCATAATATAATTCCCTTCTTTAAAATTATTCAAGCATACAGTCAAAACTTTAATTGCTTATTTATGCTTTTCCTCAATACATTATATGCTTGTTTCACATATTTTTTACTAGTAGTATATATTTTTAACAATTTATTTTTTCTAAAAAACTAATACTAATTTTTAAATCTCATCCAAGAAATTTTTAATAAGAGTTTCTGGTACCTCTAATTGTGATAAATCTATTTTTTCAGGATTTGTAAGAAGAGAATATTCCTCTATCCAAAGGTTTCCTTCTATTATTTTGCTTTCAAAAAAATCTTTATTATTTTCATTATCATAAACTTCTTCTATAGTCTCATTTTTCGTTATTATTGCAATCCTTCTGCAAGGCTCTTCAAATTCATCATAAATATTATAAAAACTATTATATGAATCAAAATTTCTTACAGCTGTTACTAATTTTAAATATAATCCATGTTCTTTTGCTACTTTAAGAGCATTTACAGATTTCATACTTTTCCTCCTGTTATTTAACACCTGATCCACATCATTGCTTTTTTCCAATTGCATCTTACAAACAATTATTAGTATATACTATATTTATCCAAATCTCAAAATTTTTATTGATTAGTACAAAAGCCCAATGTAACATTATCAAATTACATTAGGCTAAGTCTTATATTTCTTCATATTTAAATATATATTTTACTTTAATATTATAATTATTTTTCAAGATAAATTACCCTTTCTATATGAAGAATAAAATCATTTTCGTGGAAACCTTCTAGTTTTTCTATTACATCATTAATACTTAATTCACTTTCACTTATCCTTCCTGTAATAAGTCCCATAAATAGTACTTTATATTTCTCGCTCTCCCCATCATCCATATGCCTCCACCATTCAAAAGAATCTGTATTATTTATTTTTCTTATGCATGCAACAGCATCATCATACATTTCTTTATCAGCTAACAAGAGTGCTTTATTTATATTTGCCATATCACTGCCTTTTACAGCTGCACTTTCTATCAAAGCTTCACAATCTGGATATATATTAGCATTTTTAACTTCCTTCCTTCTTATCATATATGCAATATTAAGACACATGTTATTATTTAACCTATATAAAAGATAGTAATACTTTTCTGCCATATTGAAATTTTTATTCATATATGCATCTGTACCAATATTTCCTACAATGGCTTCAATTTCTTTCTTAATATTATCATTTCTTCTGCTTAAACCTATAGCATTATCTTCTATAAGATTAAAGTCAGCATCTTTATTATTTATAAGTATGCTGAATCCAGCTAGCAATACTTCATCTTCAACTTCATAAGAAGAATTTATACAATTATATTTAAGCTGTTCATAAATAAGTTTTGCACTATCAAAACTGTATTTTGCTATGCTTTGAATAAATTCACGTATTGTTCCTATTATTTTAGCATTATCTTTATATGTTATTTCTATTTCATTATATATTTTTATACCTTCATCAACATCTCCAGATTTAATAAGAGAATCAGCCTGATTAAGCATTGTCTCAACTACTTTTGTCTTAGCCTTTTTCCCCTCATCAGATTTACATAAAGTTATTATTTCATTACACATTTCCTTGGTATCTAGTGTTTCTGTATTATCCTTTAAACAATATGATTTAAATATTCTAGCTTCCATTATAAGAGATTTCATTTTTATATCTGCATCTTCTTTTCTAGCTTTAATTATATCGTTATAAAGTTCCATTGCTTCTTTTTGCTTTCCACTATTATGAAGTCCTATAGCTTTGCACAAAGTTACTTGAAGACAAACTAATTTTATCTTTTCATCATTTTCATCTTTGTATATATTTAAAATCTCATTACATTTTCTAACTATAACCTCATCCTTTTCATTTTTAGTCAAAATTACAAGTTTATTTAATCTTGCCTGTGCTGCTGCCCTTCGCAGTTCATCATCATTATCATCTTTATATCTATTTATTATATCATTATAAACTTCTATTGCTTCATAGAAATCCTCATCCATTTCAAGTACTTCTGCTTTATTTATAAGAGCTTTAACAGCCTTTCTTCTTATATTTTCATCTTTGTCCATACTGTATTTACTGTATATCTCATCAAAAGATTCTTCTGCTTCTTCAAGCCTCATATTTTTTTTAAGTATAGATCCCTTTAAAATCATAGTGTCAGCAAGAAATTGCTTCAATTTCAGATCTTCTCTATCATAATATCTATTCTTAACTGCATCAATTTCTGTCAGTGCCTTATCATATTCTTCTAAATCATTATACAATTCTGCTTTCCTTAATCTGCATAAAATAAATACATTTTCAAGCCATTCATCATCTTTTACATACGGAAAATATTTTTCTGCATTTTCAAGCATAGCTACTGAACCTTCCATATCATCATCTTCTTCAAGAAATATGGCTTTTTCCATATACATTTTTATTAATAATTTTCTATCTTCAGGTTCATCCCATTTTTGAATCTTATCTATTATACTGTTATATAAATCATCACTATCTTCTTCACTATGAGATAATTTAATATTTATACATTTTCTATATACATCCTTATATCCTTCACTGCTTTCACTTATGGTGTTCATAATATTTAATATACTGTCAATTTCACCTTTAATAACATTATAATTATCTAAAGTCAAAATTTCTTCTAGTCTAACTTTAATTAAGTCAAGCTTGTCTTTATCTACTGATGATTTTTCCATGTATTTATATAATTTTTTATATAAATTAATTACTTTTTTTAGGTTGCCTTTCTCTAATCCTGCAACTGTGTGTTGTTCTATTGTTGTAACAAGATAGTTTAGAAGAATCCTTACATTTTCCTCTCCATGAGCATCTAAATTATTTGCAAAATTTTCTGTTTTATTTATGATTTCAACTATATCCTTACTTATTATAGCTTCCTTTATGGCCTGAATTTCTTTATCATTTCCACTTTCATTAAATCTTAAAAGAAGAAAATCAGAATAAATATTTTTCGAAAAATTTTCTTCAAAGTATTTTTTAAGAAATTGTATTGGATTTTGAATTATCTCTGGAGATTTTATATTAAATTCACTTATAAAACTGCTTAATACCTCTCCTGAATCTAAAACATCATTAAAATCAGAGTATTTTAAATCATCATCAATTTCAAATCCATAAACCCTTTCCTCTTTTGGAAGCACAAAAATAACGTCATCTCGTACTATTTTTTTTTCTTCATCTGAATATTTGATCCATAACGGAAGGTTCTTGTAGTCCTCTTCATTATGGCAGAACCAATACATTTTATACTTTAATGGCATTTTAAATCTTTCTTTTAATTCACTCATTATAACATCATTTTCCCATCCACTATAACCTATAACAAGTGGAGACATACCATTTAGAGCAGTTCTTAAAAAAGAACGTACTGAAAACAATTCATCTAAATCCTTATTTCTTTCATTTGAATACTTCTGACTAACGCAATCGTAAAATTCATATGTTCCATATACATGTAATATGTTTAAGCTGTTGCTTTCAATATTGAGCTTCCCTGCACTCTTACAAGTATCAGATATTATAATATTATTTTCACCAAAAAGCTTTAATGTGTCATATATAAATGTATCAAAATTAGGAGTAACAACTAAATTGCTTACTTTTCTAGATAAAAGTATATTGGCAAGCTTTATTGCACTTTCAGGTATTCTTTTATCCTTAATAAGATTTTTTATATACCTTTTTCTTGTTTCTTTATGTGGAAATGCTTTTTCAAGCCAGTATGCATACTGTTCCTCCACATTTCTACTTCTATTGTATTGATTTTCTTTGCATATCCTTTTACATTCTGCTGTAATCTGTGCAGATGTCTTTACTGACTCTGAACTTATACCTGCTCCTGCAATAAAAAAATATGGATATTGCTTTATTGATTTATTATAAACGTCCTGTCCATATACTGCATCAGACTCATCATTATTTATAAAATAATATGCTTTGGATATTTCATGAACCGCTTCTTTGTAATCTCGGATAATGTTATCATCCAAACAGAATCCCCCCTTGCTTCTGAACTAAATTCTAAACTAAATAAAATACTCCATATCTATATATATTTTTATTCATAAACAAATTATGTGATATATAGTATTATTTAATAAAAAAATTCAAAGTTATTTTTACTTAAATATTAAAAATTGTGCTTGACAAAATCAATATAAAGCATTCTATACTAAAAACTTAGCATTATACTTTGTAAATTCGTCAAAAGCACATTTTAATTTTTAGAACCTTATTTTTTCTGTTCTTGTTTCTATTATATAATCTTATTGAATTTTTGTTGCAACTCCACTATTATTAAAGCTATATCCATATAATTCACAATTACGTGCCATCTGACCATCACTATACAATAAATAATATTCTCCATTATACTTCAACCAGCCTGTCTGCATTTCTCCATTTGAATCAAAATAATACCATTGGTTGTTTATCTCCTGCCATCCAACTTGCATAGCACCTTGAGAATTAAAATAGTACCACTTTCCACCAGTCAACACCCAACCTGTTTTCATAGATCCATCATTTCTGCTTCCTAGGTAATACCAGTTACCACCATCTGACCACTGCCATCCATAAAGCATATATCCTTCACTATTAAACAAATACCATTTTCCATCTATTTTATACCATTCATTTGCTGGATAAGTTCCATCATTAAATTTGTACCACCAACCAACATTATTTAACTGCCATTCACCTTGTTTAGACTGTATCAAACAATTTTGACTAAAGTAATCACAATCTCCAGAAAAACTTCCTATAGTTCCATTTTCAGTATACTGCCATCCTACAATATTATAAAAAAATCCTGTATTTACATTATTATATGAAGAAGTATAATTTGCTATCCATAGTTTTCTACTCTCTATATAATTTGATATTGCTGTTAAGTTACTTATAAAACCACTATAGGTATAGATGCCTATTTCAACATTTGAAAGTTCCTGCCATCTGTTTATAAATCTTAAAACATAATCACAAAGAGAATCAAAATTAACTTCAACGTCTAACATAAATGCAAGATCTTGAGCATAAGTTTTTGTAGCATTATATGCATTTTCTGCCTGTGCTTCTGGTAAACTTGTTCCTACTAAAAAATGATAAAATCCCACTTTTAATCCTAAATTCTTAGCTTGTACGTATCTAGCTGGTGTTGTTTGATCTACAAAAGTAGCTCCTTCAGTACTTTTTAAATATAAGTACTGAACTCCATTTTCTGTAAGAGTAGACAAATTTGATATAGTATTATTATTACTTATATCTACACCTTGAATATTAAGCGCCATTCACTTTACTTCCTTTCTGTATTTGTTACATAATATGAAAGAGTAATGTGATTGGACACTATTAAATTTAAATTATAAATATATAGTTTAGAATAATATAAAAAATAAAGAAACATTGATAAAATTCAGTATTTCTTTATTTTTAATATATAAATTTGTATTATTTAGCAAATATATTATTATAAAAATAATTAGTATGTGGAATACGAATTGATACTTTTGTATCATCAAGTGTATATTTTGTATCAGCTACAGGATTCTTATAATTAATTAAATTCATTCCAACTTCATATAAAGCTTCTGCATAATCTTTAGGATCTTGATATACTGAGCCTAACATATATCCTTTTTCAATAAATTCTTTAGCTTTTGGAATCACATCAACGCCTACAATTGGAATGGTTTTTGATTTTTCACCTTTATTATAGCCATATTCTTGTAATGCCTTAACAGCACCTATTGCCATACTATCATCATTTGCAATTATAACATCTATATCTGAGCTATATTTTCCAAAGACTTCTTTTGTATATTTATATGCATCTTTCTCAGACCAATCAGCAAAGTCAACCCCTACTTGCTGGGTTTTTATCCCCGATTTCTCAATTGTAGAAATAACATATTTAGTTCTTTCTGTTGCTTCTGTATTATCACCTTCACCTTCTAGCATATAATATTGTAGTATTCCATCATTATTTCTATCTATAATTTTCTTACTTGAATTCCATAAATCTATTAACATCTCCCCCTGTAAAATACCTGCCTGCACTGGATCAGTTCCAATATATATGGCTCTTCCATATGATTGTATTGGCACAGAGGTAAGAGGCTCTCTATTAAATAAAATCACAGGAACATTATTTGCTTTTATTTTATCTATAACAGCTTTAGAATATGCTCTATCTACTATATTTAATAATATTAAATCAGTTCCTTCTTCTAATACCTTTGCAATTTCTTCATTTTGATTTTTCTGATTTAACTTCCCATCATAAAAATTATATTCTACTTTATCATCATTTTTCTTTTCAATCTCCTCTAGATTTTTTCTTATTTCTGAAATCAAATCGTCATTGAAATCTGATAAAAATACAGAAACTTTTGCTGGATTTCTTTCTAAACATAAAATTCTAACATTTGTTGTTTGATATATAAAAAACATAGTGCTCAGTACAAATATACTCATAAGTAATAATAATCTTTTTAAAACTTTCATTTTTCCTCCATAAATCTAACAACATATATATTAATTTTTTATCATTTCAATATTTGTACAATAATATATTTTATTATTAGCTATTTGAAAAAAATAATACTTACTTTTCTAATTTCACATTATTAATTATAATATCCACAAAATATTTCTCATTAAAAACCTCATAATTACTATATGGTATAATTGTATATAAATTTAAAAGTTAACCAATTATAATTACTTATTCTCAAATTAAATATGATTCTTTTATAAAAATTAATACTAAGGGGGCTTATAATATGAATATATCAAAATTATTAGATAATTTAAAAAGGGAAGGCTTTACTGTTTCATTCTTTGAAAATAATGATAGTGCAGTAAAATATCTTGATTCACAGCTAAATAAAAAAACAATAGGGTTTGGTGGTAGTAAAACATTAGAAGAGTTAAATTTATTTGAAACCTTATCAATAAATAATGAAGTTTATTGGCATTGGAGACAACCACAACAAGAAGCTAGGTCTAATTCTCAAACAGCACAAGTCTATATTTCTTCTGCTAATGCAATAGCTGAAACAGGTGAAATAATAAATATTGATGGAAGTGGTAACAGAATCTCATCAATTATGTATGGTCATGAGAAAGTATATATAATAGTTGGCATAAATAAAGTCGAGGAAACTTTTGAAAAAGCATTATGGCGTGCTAGAAATATTGCTGCTCCTCTCAACGCAAAGCGACTTGGATTAAAAACACCTTGTGCTGTAAGTAAAGAAATGAAATGTTATGACTGTTCTAGTCCTGATAGAATATGTTGTGGGGTTTCTGTATTAATAAAGAAAATGAATGGAATAAAAGAAATGGAAGTAATTTTAATAAATGAGCAAATCGGATATTAATTTTTCTATAAATAAAATAGTTCAAGAAAAGACTAAGTAATATTGTCTTTTCTTGAACTCTTTCTATGTATAAATTGTGTAATTTTTATATTAATTAACTAAAAATTAAAAGTTGAAATATGTTGTTTTAACTCTTCTGTTTTTTCTTTCAATATATTCAAATCATGTACAAATGTCTCGGTTGATGCATCAACTTCATGAGCAGATGCTGTCACTTCCTCACTTCCTGCTGCTGTTTCCTCTAATAAAGCTGAGAGATCTCCAACTTTATCTAATACATTATCTTTCATAGTATTTATTATGGAAATACTATCTGCTATAATTGATACTTTATCACTTAAGCTTTCAACAGAATTCACTATATCTTTGAATATTTTTTGAGATTCCATAACAGCTTCTTCCTGCTCTTTTACTACATTAGTAGTATTTGATACTTTATCTACAGCCTTATTAGATTTTTCACTTATCTCTTTTATAATTGAATCTATTTCTTTTGCTGAAACTGCTGTTTCTTCTGCAAGTTTTCTTATTTCATCAGCTACAACAGCAAATCCTTTTCCTGCTTCACCAGCTCTTGCAGCTTCTATTGCGGCATTTAATGCCAAAAGATTTGTCTGTTCAGTTATTGCTGTTATACTACTATTAATATTTTCAATCTTTTCAATACTGCTTGATACTTCATTAACAACAGAATTTACTTCTTCTGTACTGTTTTTAGTTTCATTTGATTTATTTAATACTAATTTAGCAATTTCTAAACCTCTTCCTCCTAATTTATTTGTTTCAAAAGCAACTTCATTCACATTATTAGTTTCATTTTTTATTTCATTAATAGAAGATGATAATCTTTCCATATCAGATGCAATATTTTCAAGACCATCTGCTGATTTCCCTGTACCTTCTGAAATTTCAGTCATAGTGTTTGTTACCTGTCCTATAGACTCAGATATTTCTTCACTTAATGCAATTGAGTTTACAGCTGTGTTATCTACATTTATTACAGAATCATTTACGCTGCCAAGTAAATTAGTCAAATTTCCTGACATATTATTAAAACTTTCTTCCAAAAGTTTAAATTCTTTTATTATGGTATTAAGATTTATTTTTTCTTTAAAATCACCCTTAGATGCTTTGGTAATACTTTCAACTAACTTTTTTATATTGTTAGATACCATTTTTGTACCAATATTAATTATAATAGCAATTAAAACTAATATAATTAACATAATTAATATAGATAACATCAATTGATATCTCTCAGAAGCTCGTATTTCATTTATTTCAGTCTTTAAGATAATCTTCCATCCAGTGGTTTTTGTAGTTGAATAATATCCTAAATATCCATTTGAACTATATTCAAAGTCAACTTCACCACTATCATTACTTATAATATTATCCCATACATCATACTCTAATGGTTCTTGTCCACCTATTTTACTTTCATCAGTATTAGAAATTACTACACCTTCATCTGTACATATCATAAGTTGTCCTGTTTCACCGTATTTATATTCAGATAATATATCTGCAAGCTTTGTCAATTCAATATCCATAGAAACAACACCTATTGCAGAATTATCTTTAGTAACAGCTTTAGAAATAGTAAGAATAATATTTCCTGTTGTAGGATCAGAATATGGACTTTCTACTATAAAGTTACTCTGATCTGCCATAGAATTTATAAACCATGGCCTTGATTTAGCATTGTATCCCTCTGGAAGTTCATGATCTAATGACTGAACGTAAGATCCATCGGATTCAGATGCATAATAAATATTAAGTATACTTTCATCTCTTTTTTCTAATAAATCCATAGATTTTTTTAATTTATCAAAATCATAAAAATCTCCATCACTAGATAATAATTGTATAATACTATAGTATTCCCCAATTTTATTATCAATTGTTCCCCCTGCAATTTTAAGTAATAAATCTGCATTTTCTTTATAATTCTTATTAGCATTATTTCTATTTATAACACCTGATGATATTGTTAATAATATAACCGGTATAAGAACTAATATTAATATTAGTCCGAATAATATTTTCTTAAATTCTACTACTTTTTTCATTTTTCCCCTCGCTTTTCACTTTTTTATAACAATTATATCTTATTAATTATAATTTTTAAATTAAACTTCATATTTTTTATAATTTTATAAAATAAAACACTTTTATTTTTTATTTTATAATATATATGATAATTTTTAGCAATATATATTATAAAATAGAAATCTAATATAGAAAGTCACTCGCATATTTATTTAAATTCAATAAATCTATGTTTAAATTTCACAATATAAATACATATTCAAATTACCAAAAGTATTTATATATTTAATTGAAAATAATTATCATTAATATTGACTTTGGTGTTTTTTTATAGTATTATAAAAGCACAGGAACTGATAAGAGTTATCATTTAAACACAATACATCTTAAATAATGTTCCTAATAAATAAAAAAGTAATTAACCACACAATAAAAAGAACAGTGCATATTTAACAGCATTTATTTATTATCACACACTATCTTGACGCATAACTATTAGTTTTATCAAATTTTTTCTGTTATTCTTCCAAAAGAAATGCACTTTTCTTTCATATTGTTTTCCATGACAAATGAATCAACCAGCACACAAATGTTTTTTAACACTTGTACTGGTTGATTTTATTCTAAAATTTAGTTCTAATAATTTGGAAAGTAGCTTTTAGGGATAAACTACTAATGAACCCTATATTTTATATATACTACATAAAATATTAGATTTTTAAATACATTTCATTCACCTTTTTTACATTTTTTTATCGCAATAAAAAAAGAGTTGCGATAAAATCTCACAACTCTAACGTTCTTCTATTATCTTCTATTATTTTGTTCTTTTCTTGCTCTTCTACAAGCTGCACATCTAACAGGTTCATTTTCAAAACCTTTTTCTTTGTAGAATTCTTGTTCTCCAACTGTGAAAACAAATTCACTTCCACAATCTTTACATACTAATGTCTTATCTGTCATATTAAATTCCTCCTTATTCTTAAAGATATTAATAATATAATTCTCTAATTAAGGAGAAGTGTAAAATTAAATAATCTTTTTAATATTTATAAGTATACCACTATTAATATATAATTGCAAGCTATTATTCAATTATTTTCTTTAATAGTATGTTATGAAAAACTTAATAATCCATAAAATCATTTGCATTCTAAAATTCTTAACAAAGCATCAGCATCTTACCATAAGGCTTATATTTATTTCTTCTAATTTCATAGGTATCTTGAGATACATGAATATTATATTTTCCATTAAGATTATTTATTTTAATTTCTCTCGAAATACTTGATTTATTTCTATTGAGTTCTTTGGTTATTTTAGATAAAATCAATCCCAATTTTAAATATTCTACTATACAACAGTGTTCATTTATAGTAATATGTTTATAACTTATATAATCACGTCCTTAAAAGTAGTTTTCTAGCAATTATTACTTTAGCATAAACGTACTAGTATGAGTTACTTTTTTCAACTAATTAGTGTCACACTTGATATTGTAAATTATCATAATAAAAAGATTTAACCCATGAATAAGTTTTATTATGATTTTCACACCATTCAATAAATTTAATATTTGCATTTTCACTTTTATAATTAAACCAACTTTTATATAAGTCATCGTAATATTTCATATCTTCTAAAATAAACTTTATTTTATCAAGTTTATCCTTATATTTATCCAATAATTGTTCTAATTTTTCCAATAAAGAATCAACTTCTTTTTCTTCTATTAAAATATACTCCGGTAAATGGTGACTCCCAAACCATAATCTATCCATATATACTTTAATTAATAGCACTACAGTTTTAATATCAGTAGGATCTATGCTATTTGCACGTATAAGTATATCTTTTGAATTATAATACTCTATATTATCTATGTTCCTATAATTACAGCAACTATATAACTGCAATTGATATATCCATCTTAAATATGGCATCTTGTCATTTTTTACAGCATCAACAACTATCGGTAATATTATTTTCTCTACTATTGGCTGCTGAAAATCCTTAATTTTTCCTTTTTCAAATCTTTGATTACAAAGATACTCAACAAATTTTTGCTTATCATTTTCACTCTTTGACTCTAAATACTCAATTAGTTTATCCAACTTTTTATTTGCAATTTTCTTCAAACCTATATTTCTCGTCTCTGCATAATCATTCCAAAGACTTGTTATTTCTACATCTGAATACTCTATTAAATTCATTATTTATCTCTCCCCAACCAGCTTCCACTGCTTATCTTTTACATCATTTTCATTAGGCTTTCTTACACTATTCAAACTTTTTTCATCACAAGCACCAAATTCAATAAAATTCCTTTGTGCTTGTCTTAAAGAAATGGTATTCGCTCCCCCCTCATAATCTGGATTCTTAAACTGAACAATGTCATCTTCCCAAAAACATATATCACAAATATCATATATTGAACCATCATCTAAAGTTTTATAACCACAACAAGGGCAAGTTTTCATATAAATCACCTTCTTTATCATCATTTAATAATTAATCCAACCATAATGAATGTATTTTATATCTTTCATATTAATTACATCCAAAACCAACTTCATTAACTTTAATCCCTAATGTTCCATTTAGCAACACTTCTGGTACACTAGGATTACCTTTCTTTAATTTATAAATCTGAACTTTAGTTAGTTCAGGTATATATTGAATACTTTTACCAACAAACTCGCTATCAAATATTTTCCTATATAGGTTGAACCACACATTTAAATTCGCTGGTTCCTCTTCATTATTTCCATTTAAAAATGTATAATCATCTGCATCATAAAATATCATCAAAGCCGTGTCCAAATCACAATTTTTATTTTCTATAATTAGTTTAGGAAACTTAAACCCATCATCCCAATTATATTTACATGCTATAATATGGAGCGCTATTGAATCATTTATTTTATCAATTTTCTCCTCTAATTTTGAAATATCATCATAAAGGAAATCACTTATTTATTGATAATTATCATCCATATACATCTCCTCATCTTATAACCCTATTCAAATATACGATCAATTAACTCTTCAAATTTTTCACAATAACTTTCATAACTACTAATAGTATCTTTAAACTGAATTGCTACTTCATCTAAATCACCATAAGTACCACTTTGAGCCAAATAAAAAGAATCATCTAATCCATATAGATCATAATATTCATCCTCATAAGATAGACTTGTGTGAATTAATAACGTATCAGTACATTTTATTGCTTTTACAATACCTATTTCATTATTACTATACTTTTGATAAATAACCGACAATATAATTTAAAGTTGTAAGATTCACATATTATCTAAAATACATTATCATATGTTTGTACTAGTAATTCAACTTTTTTATTAACATAATCATAATTAATTTCATCTAAATACATTGAGTCTCTGCCTTTAATAATTCCAGGTTCTGTTTCCATTGGTTTAAACCCTATTTTAATACTCATTTTTGATAGCTTTTCCTAAATTATCATATAATCTTGTTCTAGGATAGTTTTTACTATATTCTTCCTTACCTGGCCACGTTAAATGAACAACTGCATATCCATTTAATTCATCTTATATCTTAATTTTAAATATTTTCTTACATATTAGCAAATCAATTTCAAATTATTTTATACCTTTTATAACACTACTCCTAAAAAACACTTTCTCTCCTATTACTCCTGCTCTCTAATATGTACATAATCAGTAAAATAGTATTACTTATGCAGCCATTAATAATAAGCGAATTCACATTGTATAGATTTATAATATATGCTAAACTAAAAATCAAGGTAGGTGCTACATATAAGTAAAAACAAGGATATTGTTAAAAATTTAATTATTTTAAAGAATAACATAATTAAGAATTCAAGAACATTACCAGTTTAGATAAAACTAGCAACCAATCGAAAGGATAACGCACAAAAAGTTAAAGATTATGTTTATGATGGTATAGGAAAGCATTAAAGGAATACTTTATAATGAAAAGAGTCTACGGCATGAACATAGACTCTTTTATTCTTAACTTGAATGTTTAATATTCAACATTTTAATAAACAAGCCACTTGCAAAGTATAAATACTCTGATTATACAATTCTTAAATAGCAGCACATAAATAAACAAAGAAATATAATTTTTATCTATTTTCCTTTCTGATACCAGAAAACTATCCTTTTTCCCTCTCAATTTCTCTTCTCAAATTTTCCTATACCCCTTTTAAACCGTTGATTTTTCTAGGTTTTACTCTCTTTTTCTTTTCTCTATTTTTTCTCTCAAATAAAAAAAGTTGTGAAGTAATTATGGATTTCTCCTTCATTATTTTCACAACTTTTAACACAAGTTTATTAGCTGTGACATGACTTTATTGTTGTTTGTAAGCGTCAAAAAGGTTCTTTCCAATGTTATTGGAATTGCATTAAAATAATATATTATTATGCTATATATAAATTTGGAGGACATCTATGGAAAGCATAATAAAAATGTTAGACTCATCACTAGATTATATATCTCATTAATTAATAGATAATACACTATATATAACTGTAATTTCAAATAAACACGACTTAAAATGTCCAAATTATGGAATTATAACAAATAAGGTATATTCTCGCTATGCTAAAAGTTTTCATGACTTACCTATACAAGGTAAGAAAGTGATTATATTATTAAAGAATCGTAATATGTTCTGCATCAATGAAGATTGTGCCCAATATACATTTTCAGAAATATTTGGCTTTATAGATGCAAAAGCGAAAAAGACTAAAAGACTTATAGAAGAGATAGTACATGTTTCATTGACATAAAGTTCTATATCAGCCAGTAATTTTTTAAGTTTGTCAACAGTAGGAATTAAGAAAAGTTCTATATGTAATTACTAAAAAAAAACAATAAAAATAGATAAAGAAAAAATAACTCATATATGCATTAATGACTTTGCCATTAGGAAAAGACATGCATATGGCACTGTTATGATTAATATAAAAACTAGGTGTATTATTGATATTCTAAACTCAAGAGATACACAAGATGTAGCTAATTGGTTGAAGGAATATCCAAATTTAAAAGTAATTGTACAGGATGGATCAATTAGCTTCAAAGCAGCTATAGAAGCTTCACACCCTAATGCTATTCAAGTAAATGATAGGTTTCATATACTTAAGAATTTGGTTGAGACCTTGAAAAAAGTACTTCAAAGATTAGTTATTGGAAGAATTGAGATACCTCTAACATCTACTGAAGCGAAGCAGCGATATAAATATCTAACAGAATTAACACGAGAAGAAAAAATAATTAAAGCTAAAAAATTATGTAAAGAAGGCCTATCATTTGAAAAAATAGCCAAGCAGTTACATGTAAGTACAACTACTGCTAATAAGTATGTAAAAATTGATATGACATAGAAAAAAGATCCTTATATCACAAAAAAGAGGAAAAGAACATATAGATGCTATTAATAAAGTGAAATATACAGTTAATCGAGTTTGGATGCTACATAAACAAGGATTACAAATAAAAGAAATATCAGATATTACCGGTAGAGAGCTTAAAAAGGATTATCAGGATTTAAAATTGATCCTGATAATCCAATAACATTGGAAAGAACATCTTTGACGCTTATAATTGATATCTAAAAATCATAGTTTGTTTCAATATATTCCCTCATATCTTTCAGTTCTTCATCATAATCAATTCCATCTAATAATCCATATGAAAGTGCTTCCTGCATTGATTTAATAATATATGCTATGAAATCCTTATTTTTTAAAATAATCTCTTTCTAATAAATTTACCACTTTTCCTCCTGTCAGCCATATAAAATATTTTATAATCACTCTAAATTAAATTTAATTATTTCTCCCATACTATCCAATATAATCTCATCTCCATTAAATTCTATATTATATGGCGGCTCAGCGAACCTAGTCCACAATTTTTCTCCATTATTCTTCCAACATGCTATATCTACTTCGGCCATCATAACTACATAATCCTTATATCTTAACCAACCTAAAAATCCTCCATAGTAATAATCCTCATCAATTTTCTTTATGTCTTTCAGGTTATAAGCTAAAATTGTTTGACCAGCACCAATAAATAGAGTATCTGTTTCAGGTATTAATAAAAAACCTGGATGAAAACCACCTGTATTAGGTTCATATCTTTGAGTCACTGTCAAAAATGGCCAATTATCTCCAATACTAGCAGACATAAAAAATAATTCGCCATCCACATTTTTCAATTCATATTCCTCATTCAATTTAGCATTTTCAACATACTTACTGTACATTTCTGGTAGTTTATATTGTTCAACATTTATTATGTATTTTCCTACATTACATTTTATCACTATAAATTTGTCCTTCCTAATTTCATTTAAAATATCTTCTCACAAATCATAATTTATAAGTACTTTCTACCAATGAAATTATCTCAATCTTATTACAATAAAACTTTAGTTCTTCATTATTCTCAAAATCACTTACAATGCTAGAGTACTAGCAAATTTTTAAATGATCTACCTTTGTATTCTTGTGTAATTAATTATTAAAATTTCAAACTGTTAGATTAATATTAAATTACTAAACATCACATTTATATGATGAATGATTATATACAAAAAATTAAATTTGAATTTTTGTTTTAAGTGCTGATAGCAGCATACAATCAAAGTCTTTAAATCTTTCAATTGAGTCTCCACTTGGTTTATCAAGTTCTGCAAAACTCATCTCACAAATATCATAAACATACCATGAAATATCAGCATCTCCTAAAAATAAATATTTATGTCCAAAAGATTCCCCATTAAAATCCCATGCCTCATTTTCACTTATTAAATTACTTTCATAATCACTTGCCCCATAGAAAATTAACCCTTCAAATTTAAATCCATTTTGTACTTTTAAAAATTCTTCATAATCATTAAGCCATAAATCTTTAGAAATATTATCAAAAACCCACTTTTTTAACGTATCAATACTAACTTCAGATGCTATGTTTCTATTTACAGTCTCATTATATTTTTTGCAAATTATATTGATTTCAGTGATATATTTAACCCATTCTTTTTCAATTTTCATAATAATTCCCCCTTTTAATAAAATACACTAACTTTATTTCAAATTTATATAATCTTTTATAATTATATTTTTTATATACTCTAGTTGAACTATTAATTATCTAATGAATTAAACATCTTCACTCAGTATTTTGAACCCCTGATGTTCTATTAATGCCCTAAAAGCACTAGAACCACTATAAGGCCAAGACCACGGATTAAATTCAATTCTTCCTTTTTCATTTGATATTCGTTCGCAAGATACAAAATCATATTCACCATTAGAGAATGCATCTATCATTGATTCAAAATCCCATGGATGTTGTAACTTCGGAGATGTAAATCGTTCATTTATCGGAGTTTCTTTCCATAGTTTTGCATATTCGTTAAGTTCATCAGAAGTTGGCCACCAGAATTTCATAAGAACGTCTTCTTCAAAATAGCCAATCCATTTTGAATCTTTTGATATAATATTATCTTTTGCTTTCTCTTCTTTTAGTGCATAAAAAAAATCTTGTAATTTACTAAATCTATCATTATTATTAATTTCAAATTCAAAATAAAATTTTTCCATTTTTTCTCTCCTTAACAATTCATCTACCTATAAATTGATTAGTTCATCAAAAACTTTATAAAACCAAAAGTAGGTTTCATTATGTAAAATGTTATATTATTCTTCTAAGTTGTACCAATCTTCAACCTTTTTCCATGATGCTTCTTTATTTTCCCTCTCATATGCAGAGCCAATTTCACTTTTAACTATTTCTAATAGTGTAGGATCTTTATCTAATAAATAACCTACACTAACTATCCTAATATTATCTGGATTATTAGTATATTCCTCATCTTCTTCACCAGAAAACACTCTCCATCCACTATCTTCTACTTTATCTGCTTTTTCACGGTAAAGCCAGCATATAACCCCATTATTCTCCATACACTTTCTAGATACTAGTGCCTTTTTTTCTGCTATCTCAAGCCAACGTGGATCTTCTTTCTTTATAAAAGTTCTTGCAATATGCTTTGGCTCAAACTCAATTTCATCTCCAATATTTAAATCCTTTATATATACAGGAATATTAGTAAGGATACCAATGTACTTTTTACCAAACATCTTTTTCCTTGAAATCTCAACCCACATTCTCTCCGCTCTTGGCTCACCGTCCTTAGGATTAGTAAGTAAAAAATGTATTCTCACTAAATCTCCCTTTTTCTGTGAACTTCGCTCTTTTAATGATGGTATAAAAAAGGTATTTGGATTTTCCTTATTTACACTTTCAATATCTTCTAATTTCCACCCTGACATAATAATACCTACCTTAATAATAAATTTTACTTATTAATTTTTTTATCTCAGCATAATCTTTTGAAATTAATTAAAACTTGTACTCTACTGGATAATCAATTTTTATAAGTTCTTCCATTGTTTCTTTTATATTTCTATCTGGATTTATTTTTTTTATCATCTCTTCTGTAATTGGTTGATGGTTAAAAACTTTTTTAATTTCCTCAATAGTCAATCTATCTCCTAATTCCCAATAATATTTTGCCCAATCTACATAACCTTCTACTGAAAATATTCTACTAAGCATATAATCCGAACCATCCTTACAACCTTCTGGAATTTCTACTTTTCCCTTTCGCCACTCCTTATGATTCTTATCCTGCCAAATACAGAATGTCACATCATCTTTTTCAATGGCTTCATCCTCAAGTAAGTCTAATAACACCTTTGGAACATCATCATAAATTCCTTTCCAGACTTCAAAGTCTTCCTGAGCATGAGGTGATAACTCAGATTCATGATCAAACCCTTTGATAATACATCCATCATTTGAAAATACTATATGCATTGTATCTCCACAGCCATTATCAATTACTGCTAAAGAACTTTTTTCATCCCAGTTAGGATACCATGTATATACTCTTAACCAATCCTCCTCACTAAAAATCATATCAAGAGCAGACATAGAAATAAGGCTTTTTTTAATTATATCTATAGTTGGCAAATTCTTTAGTGTACAGTATGTTTCATTAAATGCATAATTCCAATTCAATTCTTTATAATATGAAATTTCTTCCCATCCGTTTTCATTTTCAAAAGAACCTACATAAAGTATTTTTCCATCACAGATTGTCCACTCTAATCCATGTTCTATTTCCCAATCACAATCTAATTCTAAATGATAGGCTACTTTATTCTTATCTTTTGGATTACTGATTATTAAGCATGTTGGATTTATATAATTTAATATATTCCTTAATGCATTAAACTCATAAGTTTCTTCCCCAACATCATTGCAAAAATCATTACAATAATTTATAGAATATTGACATAATTTATTTACAACCGCTTCATCTAACTTTTCCAAATTTTCAGCACACAAATTTGCATATTCTAAATCTATATCTTCAGTCATTAATACATTAATAGTCTTATTAAATAGTGTAAATTCCATTTTCCCTTCTAATCCATAATTTGTTTTAATTATATCTGTAATCATTATATTTAATCCTCTCTTATTAATTTAAATATTCATTCTCATAAATCTATAATTTATAATTACTTTCATCAACTGAAATTATCTCTATCTTGTTACAATAAAACTTTATATAACCATCTTGTTCCAAATCATGTACTAAATAATTTAATGAACTCCATCCATCATCTTTAATATCAACTATATCAAAACATACTATTTGAACAAATTTACTTCCTATGTATAAATTCATATTCTCAACTTCATGAAATCTAATTTTAACTGAATATTGCTTGTTATCTATTGTAAAAATAATAAAGACAATATCTAATAGAAAAACTTCTTCATAATATTCATTAAAATCTTGATAATAATGTATTTCATATATACATTTAATATCTTGCCAAGAAAAGACCTTAACTTTTTCTTGAATATAATTGTAATTCAATATTCTTTCCATTTCTATTTATCTCCTTCATTTACAAGTCAATTTTCAAATATCATCCCATTATATAGACGTTTAAAGAATTCTTTTAATGTAGTAGATTGAATTATGATATCATCATAATCAAGCATAGACGGGATTATGATGTATTTAATTTTACTTCCACGATAATCAAAAGCAAAATACTCTCCCCCACCATTACTTCCAAAAAGTATAATTCCTGGTACATATTCTGAAACTTCACAATCATCGTTAACTTCAGTGATTTCATGCATTTTATACATAATTAAATATTCTTTTCCTACAAAACCTTCTCCACCATTAAACTCTTGCATAAAATCCACATAATCAATCGGAAATTTAACCTTTAGTTCTTTTTCAACTTCTAAAATTCTGGTTATATTAATCTTTTCATTTGTATCAAAACTATCTAAATAAATTTTATATTCCTCACACATCAACGTTTACCTCTCACACAAATGTTCTCAATTCTCTAAATACAATAGTAATTCACTATTTCCCATTATATAAATATTTTAACATTTTAGTTTGCAACATCCTACTATTAATTTACTTATTCTTTATCTATCAAAAAATAAAAAGTTATGCAAAAATAAGAATTACTCTTGTCTTAATGCATAACCTTTTTAATGATTTTCTTTATAAAATATTTAAATATACAAATGGAAAACAAAAAAGTTGTGAAGTAACAAAGGCTTTTCCTTCATCATCTTCACAACTTTTAACACAACTTTATTTTGCTGTGACATAGTATAATTTATTACCTACACTAACTAAAATATAGACATCTATTTGATATGCTATTAATAAAATCGTCCTTTATGAATATTTCAAGCCATCTTCTATTCTATATGTAGTTAACCCATACTCTTTCGAATTCTAATTGTTCATCAATGCTAACAAATTCTATGCCTCCATCATAACCAAATATATCAATCAAAGTTAAAGCTATATTTTATTAGTTCTTTATAATGTTTTTCAGTTTTGGGCCTTAGGTTTTTTAACTGACAATGTTCTAATATAAATTCATTAAATCCCTCCTCTAAAGACTTTCCATTTGACTTATTTTTCATATTAATTTTCTTCATTTTCTTCACTCCCTCCTCCCTGCAGATGAGAGTAAGGTTTTGGGTAAAAAAAGAATGCACCCATCCATAGGTAATAATACCTATTAGATGAGTACATCTAAAACAGTCTATTAAAATGTACTAGAATCCTCTAAATACCTTATAATTACTATTATTTGCTCATAGCTTCTTCAACAGAAACTGCAACAGCAACAGTAGCTCCTACCATTGGGTTGTTACCCATATAAATAATGTAAAATTCTTTTTGCATTTTAAATCATTATATCTCACTATAAAACGGCTATATTACTATCTTTACACGTATTATTCAAAACTATTTAGCATCATATTGTATTTATTATTTTCTATTTAAATTTAGTCAGCGTTGACAATCCGTTGACAAAAAACTAAATAAGTTAATCTTAAAAGCAAGTGCAGTAAAATAATATATGATTTTAATTTATAACCACCAGAATTGTATATAATTAACAAATTATGTATATAATCTAAACAGACATGATATTCCAAACTTCAAAAGGAGATAACTATTAATTTAGTTGTCTCCTTTTTTATATTGGTTCATACTCTAATAATTAGTTATTATTAACTCTTGATATTTTCCTCTTGCTTTGGCTTCTTTAGATACAGAATAATTTACTTGGACTTCTTTTATATTGAAATCTTTATATAATTCTCTTGATAAAGGATGATCATTTATTGTTAATAGAAACTTACCTTTTAAATTTTTTAGCTTGTCTGATAATTCTCTATGTTCTTCTTCTTTAAATTTATTTCCATAATCACATGTTTCAATATATGGAGGATCACAAAAGAAAAAGCTATGTTCTCTATCATATTTATCAATTATTTTTTCAAAACTTAAATTCTCTACATATGTATTTTTAAGTCTATCTCTTAACTTTAATAGCATATCGTTATAAAATATTTGTTGCCCTGGCCTAGTTGTTGTTCCATATCCATAATTATTGCCTTTCCCACCAAAACTTTGTGTTATTAAATATAAGAATCTTATTGCTCTATGGATTTCTGTCATATATTCTAATGTACAATTTTTATATTCTTCAAATATATCTCGTCCACTAAACTCATATTCTAATAATCTATCTATTTCTGGAGCATGATATTTTATAGTTCTAAATAAATTTATTAATTCTTTGTCTATATCATTTACAACTTCTATTTTGCTCGTTTCTTTACCAAAGTAAACCCATCCCGCTCCAAAAAATAACTCTATATAACAAGTATGTTTCGGAATCATTCCTAATATAGTTTTTCTTAGTTTTGATTTTCCTCCAACTCTACATATAGGTGGATTTAACATATAATCACCTTCTTTAAAATACTTTCATATATATTTTATCGAACATATGTTTGCATGTAAAGTGGTTATTTTTAAAATTCAATATTTACTTTATTATAATTGTAAGTTATACTATTAATTGAAAAATATTAATTTTTCGTGGTATGTAAGTTTTTCAAAAAAGAGTAGCTTTTCTTATTGAATAAGCTACTCTTTTTCGTTTTAAAAAGGAAAAATATATTTTTAGGGTTCTTCTCTTTTCAATTTAATATTATCATATTTTATCCTTGTTTTCTATCTTTTTCATCATTTATTATATTAATATTTCTTTATTTAATATTTACTTTATTTTAATTATAAGATATACTATTGATCGAGGAAACTCAATTTTTTTGTATCTAGGTTTCATAAAAAGAGTAGCTTATCATTAAGAAAAGCTACTCTTTTTGCATTTTAAATAAAAACAATAAAAACCATATAAAGAAATTAATCTCTAAATGGCTTTTATTGTTTCCTAAAGTTATAGGGTTCTTAGTGTATTTATTATAACATATTTACTTAAATATAGCAAAACAATAGCTTATTCCTATGCTAAGCTACTTTTTTTCACGCAAATTATCATCATAATTTGGCAATTCTTCTATCATTGTAGATACTGCACTTATGTTAAAACACCTAAATAAATTTACTATAAAACTTTTTATCTCCGTTATTGTGAAAATATTACAATACAAATATATTAATATAAATATCCACGAAATTATTGTCTTGCATTCATCGTTAAAATTGAAAGTACCTGGTTCTATTAAAGTTAATACAAATAAAATAATATAATTAATTAATATTGATGTTATGTATAAAATACACATTATAAAAAAATACAAATTATATTCTAAAAACAGCGCATTTTCATTTTTACTTCTGCTTAAAAACAATATTTTTAAAGTGTTCCTGTTTATGAGTGCTTGAAATAATGCATATCCTGTAAATAATATTCCAAACATCGCCATTATTATTTCATTTGTTAATTCAACAAATTCTTTTAATAATATTAAAGTATTATTTGATTTAATACACAATCCTATTGGGTATAGTAAAATTGTGATTATTAAAATAATTATTAAATTTCTTCTCTTAGATGGCTTTATAGTACAAAAAGATTCTTTTATTAAATCAATAAAATCCTTATTATTATACTGCTTCATACCTTGTAAGTTTTTTATTAATGTTTCTTTTTTATTCATTTTGCACCTCCATCTCAGATATTATTTCTTTTTAAATAATTCAACAATTTTATACTTGTTTTCCTTAAAGACTTTTATATTTTCTTCTCCTATACTACTCATAAGTTCATTATCTTTAAAAGTATTCATTGATATGGTTGACACTGTATCTATTGATGAACCTTCTGGATAATTTATTGGGAACTTTTCACTCATAGATTCATTATCTAATTTTCCCTTTGCTCCATTTCCATATATCACTTTTAAATTAACTTTTGCATATCCTTTACTTTGATCTATTCTCTCTACCACTTTATCAAATCTTGTTGGTGATGTTATTGTAAATTCACTATTTTTAGCTCCAAGTTCTTTTAAATCTTCTTCCATCCATTCAAATGCATCTTCAGTATTTATATCGCCATTCTTATTAAAAATTTTAAAACTAAGTTTACTAATATGCTTAACGCTTTTTAATTTTTCTTTAATTTCCTTTTTAGAAGGAATATCAACTATATCTATTTCAGGATATGGTATTCTATCGTCTTTGGGTACATTTATATTATAATCCCTTACAACTTTTTTTATCATATATTTTATTGTAGCTGAAAAACTTGCAATTCCAGGGCTTCCTTTTTGATTTGGAGTATATAGCATTCTGTGATTATCCAAAAATAATGTGAAAATAGATATTGGTGCCGTATCATAAAGTTTATCTGTAAACCTTATTTTCCCTTCTTCAAAATCATATTCAGTTTTCACTTCTAGTTTTGTTTTTTTAACAAGTATTCCTTTTAAAACTATTCTTCCATCGTTAAGCTCTTTCAATTCTACACTTTCAAAAAAATATTTGTCATCTCCAACCTCTCTTATCTCACCAGAAGTAAAAGCTGGATAGATAATTTCTTTAAAATAAGTAAGCATAGGTTTATTCTCTTTCCCGAAAGTACAATTAAAATTTGCTATTGTTGTTGTTCTTTGCATATAAATTCTCCCGCATTATCGTATTCAAATTTAACCAATAGTATGCTATAATGAGGGTATATTAATCGACCTTTATTAAAGCACTTAGAACTTATGATTGATTGGTAGTCGCATGAGTTCTTTTTTTATTGGTTATATTTACATAATACTATAACTTGTACCATTTTTCTACAATAAAATATAATAGTATTACCTAGATATTAGACTAATTACTGCCTAATCCTATCATTTTACATATTATACCACATATCATTTAATTTCAAAAAAAATAAGGCAGCACATAGAAATTAATCTAAGCGTTGCCCTTATTATTGTAACCTAACAATTACCTGTATAATCTGAATTTAAAAACATAGCTGCTTCTTTAGTTCTTCTTCTATAAAGCCCTTCTATTCTTTTACCATTTCCATTGCTCCATGCTTGGAAATTAGAAGTAATAGTATTAGAATCTCTTATTCCAGCAACTACATTTTTATATAATGTACTGCTAAGAAGCCCAGCAGTTCCACAATTATAAGAAAAGCTTACAAATGCATCAAATTCATTTTGCTTTAATATAATACCTTTAGAATCTAAATCTGCTTTTATTATTGGAGCATATTTTTTGTTTATCAAGTCTTTCAGCATTTCTGTTGCTTCCTGCTTTGTAACATATTCTATACCTTTAATTTCTTCTCCAGTCATTCCATACCCTAGTGTTTTAACACCTACACAATCATAGTATGGTTCACTATAGTAACCTTCCCATGATTTAATAAATTCAATACACTTAGAACTTACTAGTTTTTCTTCTATCCATGCTCCATTGGTATCAAAACATTGTTCTTTACCATCAATAATATATTTACCCTCTGTATACATTGACCCCTTATATCCGTTACTAGATTTCTCTAAATAATACCATTTTCCACTAGTAGGGGATTTAAACCATCCTGTCTGCATTTCCCCATTATAACCTAAATAGTACCATCTATTATCTTTATCTTGAATCCATTCATTTTCTGCCATAACTCCATTGTCTTTTAAATAGTACCACTTTCCATTATTTTCATACCAGCCTTTAACAATATTTTTATTATCATCTTCTACACACCATTTCCAATTATTAGACATTAGAATTCCTCCTTTAAAATAAAAAAATAAGACAACCTCTAAAAGCTGCCTAAATTACTTATTAACTTGTTTAATTAACTGGTTTGCATAAACACTAGCACCAGTTACTAATACCCCTTGCATTACTCCACTTGCATTAAAACCTACCATAAACATTGCTAATACAATTCCTACTGGTAATAGAATTATTGGGATATATTTGTCTTCTATCTTCTCTGTACCTTTTAAAATGGTACCTAATACATATAAAACTGGGATTAATATAAGTGCATTATCTGTAATATAATTTATTAAATTTTCCATGTTATTTTACTCCTCTATCTCTCAATCTTATTTTTAATTTCCTTTACATCTTCTTTAATGTCTTCTACTACATCAAATTTTTCTGCTAATTCTGAAATTACTTCTTGATTCTTATTTATTACATTTTGTAATTTTTCTTCTCTTATTTTACTTTCTTTCCTAGTGTCTATAAGTAACCATACAAACAATACTGCCCAGGCTCCTTGGCTCACTATAGTTTTTAATAATTCATTCTCCATATGTCACCTTCTTATAAATTTATCAATAAAATAAAAAAAGACCTACTTAAAAGTCTTGAATTATTGCCTTAATCATTTAATTTTCATAAGTAGATTCTATAAGTAATATTAAATCCTTATATTCTTCATCACTTAATCTCTTTTTACTATGAAACTTCTCACAATATCCTATTGCTTTTTCTTTGTTTACAAATTTAGCATTAACTAAGTCTGCTATATAATCATAAATATAATTATCTGTTTTCATTTAAAAATCTTCCTCCATATCTAACAAACTTTGTTTAAGTTCTAACTGTTCCTTTTTTAGCTCTTCTAGTCTTTTCTTCGTAGATTTGACTTCTTCTAGATCATCTAATACAACTTTATTATTCTCTACTCTTATAGGTTGTCTATCGTTTGGCACATCAGAAATTATATATTTAAAAACTTCATTTTCTTCTACTGGTGTTTTAGTAAATAAAATATTACCACTAGAATTGTATATTAATAATGTTTTCATATTATTTATCTCCTTTTTAAATCGCATACCAAGTATAAGTATAAGTTCCAGCAGACCAAGTATGAGATGAATCTCCATCTCCCAGATTAATTCCAGTGATAGCAACTGGATTTTCATCTGCATATTTGCTATAATACTTATCCCATACTATTGGCTTGAAAGTTCCACTAGTTTCACTTCTAAAATTAACAAAATAGAATGAACTTCCAGAAGTGAATTTGCCCCAAATAACTCTAACAGTAGAAGGAACTTTTGCAGAGAAATCTACCAATATACGACTTTGTTTCTCTGTTAATGTTACAGACCCTGTTCCGCTAACAAAAGTACTTCCACCCAAACTTTGTATTGTAGCATTTCCACTTATTTTAATCCCATTAACCCAAGCACTATATCCAGCTAAAATTTGTGCAGCAGTTGCATTTGCTGGAGTTTGACTTGCTAAACTATTAGCTATAATTTGTCCACCAGCATAATAACCCTCCTGTAAATTAACGACTCCTCCACAGTTTAAATTAAATGTTGGCGCACCTCGATTAACCATAGCACCATCTACTCGTCCATTATCACCTTCTCCATAAT
>OGTG01000071.1_pt1 | contig 84509 bp, 70 predicted proteins | sample 1574571 | NCBI WGS metagenome assembly OGTG01 (sample SAMN03295826, study PRJEB24534) | human gut metagenome | isolation source: fecal sample 1 from infant 4 | host: Homo sapiens | place: USA: Pittsburgh, PA | collected 2014-07
AGTGTCACCTTGCCAAGGTGAAAGTTGCGGGTTCGAGTCCCGTCTTCCGCTCCATTTATGCGGGTGTAGTTCAATGGTAGAACACCAGCCTTCCAAGCTGGATACCCGGGTTCGATTCCCGGTACCCGCTCCATTTTAAAAAATATAATATGCACCATTAGCTCAGTTGGTAGAGCACCTGACTCTTAATCAGGGAGTCCAGGGTTCGAATCCCTGATGGTGCACCAAGCATCGATTTATAATCGATGCTTTTTTGTTTTTAGAGATTTTTTTGGAAGACTTCATAATTTTATTGAAGTCTTTTTTTTATTAAAATTAAATAAAGAAGTATTTCTTTTATAACTCTTAAATTCTAAACATATTAATATTCTTTAATTAATAAACATATAAGGGGATATTATTAATTAAATAGTAACCTACAAAAGATTTAAGTATCTTATAAAAATTTAGTTTTTAATAAATATTAATTTTTTAGGTAAAAAGGTATATAAACTAAAGTTAGAAGGAAATAAGAAAGAGGGTATTAGAATGATTGAAGGAGATAAGGGTCTAAATATTGTTTTTACTGGAGATAGCATAACTCATGGACCATTTCATACTAAAGGATATAGAAGTTATACAGAACACTTTAGAGAAAGATTAAAAGAAAAGTTTAAAAACAATATTGTTAAAGAGCATATTATGGTTTTTAATACAGGGGTGTCAGGAGCTACAACTAGAGACATAATAAGAGATTTTAATATCTGTGTAAATATGTATGACCATGATATTGTTTTTATAATGCTTGGAATGAATGATTCATCAAATGAAATTGTTCCTTTAGAAGAATATAGAAAAAATATATTAGAACTTATTAATAAAGTTAGAGGAATTGGAGCAATACCAATCCTTCAAACAAGTAACATAATAAAAATGGATTTAAGCAGGAAAAGTCTTAAATTTTATATGGATGTTATTAGAGAAGTTGCTAGAGAAAATGCTGTAATGATAATAGATCATTATAGTCATTGGGAGGACTTAGAGAAAGAAAATTCTAATATTAAAAATGAGCTTCTTAGTGATTTGATACACCCTAATGAAAAGGGGCATTTAGAAATGGCTAAATTTATTTTTAAGGAGTTAAATATTTTTGAAGAAGAAAGTTATACCTGTAATTTAAGTTATCCAATAAAAGCAGAAAATTATCTTCAAAGAAAAGTTGATAATAAGTGTAACAAAGAAATTCTTAATACCATAAGCAATAAGAATCCTTCACAAGAAGAATTAATTTACAATACTAAAGAAAATTTCAATGATAATTTAGAAGCTATAACAAATTTAATAAATGAAGATGAAAAGGGTATATGGGTGTTTTTAGGGGATGGAGATACAAATGGTACAGGAGACACTTTTGGTTATAAAAATTATGTTGAATATGTGGAAGAGAGAATTAGGTGGGAATTAAATCATGGAAGCATAAATAAAAGGGAAAAATTTATGATTAATTTTGGTAATGAAAAAGTTAATTCAGAATATTTAATGAATAACTTCGAAGATTTAGTATCAAAATATAATCCTAAAGCTGTTTTTATTATGATTGGAGGAAATGAAAAAATTAATCCAGAGGAATTTAAACATAATTTAGTTAATATAGTAAGCAAGGTTAAAAGTATAAACTCCATACCTATCTTACAAAGTCCAATAAAAAATGGAATAGATATAGAATGGTATGTAAAAGTTATAAGAGAGGTTTCTAAGGAAGAGGAAATATTCTTAATAGATAATTATGAGTATTGGGATAGGTTAAGCAAAGTTCAAAAAGAGCTTATAGAATCATGGTTAGTAGAAGGAAGAGCAAATCATAGGGGACATTTAGAAATAGCTAAGAAGATTTTTAAGGATTTAAGAATATATGATCATAATAGTTTAATATGTGGTTTTACCATAGAAAAATTTTAGTATATTAATTGATAAAAATAAAGCTGCATCAAAACTGAAGTAGCTTTGATACAGCTTTCTATATACAACTTATTGCTTTTTGCAATATGAAATCTTCTATATATTCTTCTGAATAAACTTTTCTTCCCATGAGATTAAATATTAAATCATCACTAGAGTATCCTTCTTTATAAAGTTTTAGATTCTTAGTTAATTTTTTTAAAGAACCAGGGGTAAGACCTAACATAATTTTTATGTCATTACCAGTATAAAAACTTTTTATAAAGAGTTCTCTTAGGTTGTTTTGCATTTCAAGTTTATAATTTAAATCTATAACTTTGTCTCTATGTGGGCCTATTTTAGACCTGTGATGTTTTTTACACAAATACTTGTAATTAAGTTTAAAATCTAAACCGCCTTCTGACCTATGAACTATGTGATGAACATCTGCATAATCACCACAAATTTCACAATAATAAGACATATAATCCTCCTTAACATTTTAATACCCATTTATAGTAATAAAATAGCATAAAAAAACAGTTTAATCAATATAACGGAGCTTTTCAGATAAAGATTAAGGTATACAAAGGAATTTAGTATTTTTTACACTTTGCTGTTAAAAAAAGTTAGCAATATAATTAAAATATAAAGGATATGAGGGGGTTTTGAGATGCATAACTTATTTCATAGAAGATCAAAGATAGAAGAAAATCCCGAGAAATTTTGGAGGGAATTAATAACAAAAAATGAAACCCTAAAAGGAAGAATGTTTAAGGATGAACCTATAACTGAAGATACGAAATACCTACATTATGTAATATTCAATAGAAAAGTTGGATTTCAAAATGTTTGGGTTATGGTACCTAACTTTAACAGATTAATAGAATTTATAGAGTATGTATTTATGCCAGAAGCATACTATAAATGGGTTGAAGGGAAAAAGAAATTAATAACTCATATACCTTCAATTGATGTAGAAAAAATAATTTCTATGATAAATCGAAAATCAACAGAAGAAGAAAAAGAAAAAATGAAAAATGACATTGTAGCATTAAGAAAATTAAAAGGGTTAAGTGCTGATAATGGAATGAGGAAAATAAAAATATTCTGTAGTAGATTTAATAATAACTGGCTTGGAAATGATGATGAGTTTTTATACTTAAAAGCTTTTGGCAGTGCTGAAGAGCTAGGAAAGTTTGTAGTAGAAACTAATCTTCAAACAGATAGTGAGGATTCATATGAAAAAACTATAGGAATGACTACAGAAGAATGGTTTAAAGTTTGTGAAAATGCTCATAAGAATAAAGAAGATGAGGAAAAATTTAAAAAAGTTCTATTTAAACACTTAGAAGATATTGTATAAAATTAAATTTTCTTGATATTTTAAAATTGAAATCGCTTAGTATTAATAAAAATATAAAATAAATTGAAAAAAATGTTGACATTTTTTTAATAACTATGTATAATAATTTTTGTTGATTCAAGTTTGTATCTTTAGCTCAGCTGGATAGAGCAACGGCCTTCTAAGCCGTGGGTCAGGGGTTCGAATCCCTTAAGGTACACCATATGGTGGGCGTAGTTCAGTTGGTAGAGCACCAGATTGTGGCTCTGGGTGTCGCGAGTTCGAGTCTCGTCGCTCACCCCATATTGGGATATCGCCAAGCGGTAAGGCAACGGACTTTGACTCCGTCATTCGCAGGTTCGAATCCTGCTATCCCAGCCAGTTTTTTAACTTGGTTTAAAAACTTGACAGCATATTAACAGTATGTTAATATATAAACATACTAAGCGGGTGTAGTTCAATGGTAGAACACCAGCCTTCCAAGCTGGATACCCGGGTTCGATTCCCGGTACCCGCTCCATTTTTTAAAGTTTTACTGTAAAATTATTTTAAAAAATACAATATGTACCATTAGCTCAGTTGGTAGAGCACCTGACTCTTAATCAGGGAGTCCAGGGTTCGAATCCCTGATGGTGCACCAAGCATCGTTTTATAAGCGATGCTTTTTTTTATTTTACATAAAAGTATGGGTACATTTGATATAAAAAAATTAAATTAATATAATACTAGGTAATAAGAATTTTATTTAAAAGCAGATTTTTAAGGGGAGATAGAAATGAAACCTATGAATAAGATTGCTGCTATTCATGATATTTCATGCTATGGGAGGGCAGCATTAGCAACAATAATACCTATATTATCTTCAATGGGAAATCAAGTATGTCCACTTCCAACAGCAGTATTGTCAACACATACAGATGGATTTGGAAAACCAGCAATTAGAGATTTAAGTGATTTTATATATGAAACCAAAGATCATTGGAAAAGACTTAACTTAAATTTTCAATGCATATATAGTGGATATTTAGCTGATCCTAATCAAGTTAAATTTGTTGAAAGATTTATAGAAGATTTTAAGGAAAAGAATACTTTAGTAGTTATAGATCCTGTTATGGCTGATAATGGTAAGCTTTATGATGGCATGAGTAAAAAAATGATTGAAGAAATGAGAACTTTAATAAAAAGTGCAGATATAATCACTCCAAATATTACAGAAGCTTCTTTTCTTTTAGGAAAAGAATATAAAGAAGCTCTAAATGAAGATGAGATAAAAGAGTATTTAGTAGGTCTAGGAGATTTAGGACCTAAAATAAGTATAATAACAAGTGTAACAAGTTCAAGAGGAAATGAATATATTGATACTGTACTCTATGATAGAGAAGAAAAAATGTTTTATACCTATTCTAATAAAAGAATAAATGCTTTTTATTGTGGAACAGGTGATGCTTTTGCCTCATTGCTAATAGGATGGATATTAAGAGGGGAAAGTATTGAAAAAGCATTGGAGAAGTCATGTAATTTTATTGCAGAAGCTATAGAATATAGCGAAAAGTTTGATTATCCTCCAAATGAAGGAATATTACTTGAAAGTTTGTTATATAAATTAATAAGTAAATAAATTATTAAAGTCAAAAAAATAAATTGACAAAGTAATTTTAGAATGATACTATTAAAAAAACAAAATTTAATAAATCTTATCAAGAGAGGTGGAGGGACTGGCCCTGTGAAACCCAGCAACCGGTAATTCTTTGCGGTTAAAACAATGCTGATTTTAAAATAAAAAAATCAGTAGTAATTTCCTATGCAAAGATTTATAGCGGTGCTAAATCCTGCGGTAGAAACTGAGAGATAAGAAAGAGAGTCTGTAAGAATAATAACTTCTATCCTAGGATAGGAGTTTTTTTATTTTGTAGGATAAAGGATAGATTTATTAAATGGATTAGGAGGAGAGAAAATGAAAAAAGGAAAGTTTTCAGCATTATTACCATTAATAATTTTTGTATCGATTTATTTGGGAACTTCATTAGTAATGAAAGATTTCTACTCTGTATCTGTTTTAGTTCCAGGAATAATTGCAGTTTTATTTGGAATATTTACAAATAGAAAAAGAGGACTTGAAAAGAACATAGAGATATTTTGTAAGGGGGCTGGTAATAGTAATATAATTTTAATGTGTTTAATCTTTATATTAGCTGGTGCCTTCGCAGAGGTTGCTAAGAATATGGGGGCTGTAGAATCTACAGTAAATTTAGGGCTAACAATATTACCTAAAAATATATTAGTAGCAGGAATATTTATAATATCATCATTTATAGCTATATCTTTAGGAACATCAATGGGAACAATAGCTGCTATAGTTCCAATAGCAATGGGAATTTCAGATAAGACTAATATCGCATTACCACTTATAGTTGGGGCAGTAGTAGGTGGAGCTATGTTTGGGGACAATCTATCAATGATTTCTGATACAACAATAGCAGCAACAAAAACTCAAGGATGTGAAATGAAGGATAAGTTTAAAATAAACTTTAAGGTTATATTACCAGCTGCTATCTTAGTAATTGTAATATATACATTCTTAGGAAGTGGGGCTAATACATCAGTAGGCCAATACGATTATAATTTTATTAAGATTATTCCTTACTTAGGTATTTTAATAGCTGCATTAATGGGGGCTAATGTAATTGCTATATTATCAGGTGGGATAGTATTAGCTGGAGCAATTGGATTCTTTACAGGATCTTTAGATTTAAAGACTTTCTTTACTTCAATATCAACTGGTATAGGGGGAATGAGTGAACTTATATTAATTTCAATAATAATTGGGGGAATTGTTGAAATAATAAAAGAAAATGGTGGTATAGACTATGTATTAAACTTAGTTACTAAGAGAATCAATGGCAAAAAAGGGGCTGAATTTGGTATTGGATTATTAGTAAGCTTAGTTGATGCATGTACTGCAAATAATACTATTGCTATAGTTACAGTTGGACCTTTAGCAAAGGATATTTCAGATGAATATAACTTAGATTCAAAAAGAATTGCAGGAATATTAGATATGTTCTCTTGTGCAGTTCAGGGAATAATTCCATATGGAGCACAATTAATGTCAGCGGCGGCTTTAACTGGATTAAGTTCATTTGAAATAATGAAATTTTTATTCTATCCATATTTAATGGGTATAAGTGCAATAGCATTCATAGCATTTTTCCAAAAGAAAGAAAGTGCTGAAAAAAGTGGGGAGTTAAATGCTATAGCAGTTGAATAAAATATTAAAAAGCAATAAGCATTAAAAAGGGGATTTATATAAAAGGGGTTTAATAAATTTTAGTATAAAGTAAAAAAAAGATAGGCTATAGAAAATAAAACTTACAAACAATATGAAGAGGATATTTAATAATTCTCAAAATATGTTTGTAAGTTTTATTAATTGGGCCTATTTTTTTATTTTATTAAAAGACAAATACTTTGAGATGAGATTCCTTCTCCAGAACCAGTAAAACCAAGTCCTTCCTCAGTAGTTGCTTTAACATTTATTTGATCTAAGTCTATATTTAATGCTTTAGCTATATTTTCTCTCATAGTAGGTATATGAGGAGCCATTTTTGGTCTTTGAGCTATTATAGTTGCATCTATATTTGATATTTTGTAGTTATTTTTATTTAAAAGTTCACCTACAAATTCTAGAAGTTTTATGCTATCAGCACCCTTATATTTAGGGTCTGTATCTGGAAAATGATTTCCTATATCTCCTAAAGCCGCTGCTCCTAAAAGTGAATCCATTATTGCGTGTAATAATACATCAGCATCTGAATGGCCTAAAAGTCCTTTTTCATAAGGAATTTTTACTCCACCTAATATTAAATCTCTATTTTCAACTAATTTATGAACATCATATCCCATTCCTATTCTCATTTTTATCACCTCTTAGATTTATTTTTTCAATGAAAATTTATTTTTATGGTTTAATTATATATAATTCTGTTATGTTATCAAAGCATCAATAGCTATTAAAGAAAATTAAACTTAATTGTAACAAAAATATAGCTTTATAAGATTAAAATCTTTATATGTTTTAATTATGTAAAAGATGTATTTATAATATAAAATTTTATATAGATATCATGGGGGCTATGGTATAATAAATTGAGATTTAATTAAAGAGAATAGCTTATAATAATTGATTAGAAATAATTTTAGTATGTAGTAATATTATTAGAAGCTTTATGTAAAAGGGATTTAAATAGAAAGGGTGAATTGAGAAGTGTGGGGAAAAATTAGAAATGTATTAGGTATTCTTTTAATAGTGGCAGGAGTATCACTTATTGGAGTAACTATTTGGATGAAATATGATACTTATAGACAGCAGCAAGCTGTTTTAGATAGTTTTAGAAATTTACAGTTTGATGTTCCAGAGGGTGAAAAGAAAGATACTGATGTGTTAGAAGAAGAAAATACTAAGGAAAATACTAAAGAAAATAGCGATGAAAAGAATAAAGCTGATAAGGTTGAAGTTGAAAAAGACAAAAAGCCAGAAAAAGCACAACTTGAAGAGGGAAAAGGAATTGGTATTTTAAATATTCCAAAGATAAACTTAGAAATAGGTATAATAGAAGGCGTTAGCTATGAAGATATAAAGTATGTAGTAGGTCATTTTCCTGGGTCACCAATGCCAGGGGAAAAAGGTAATTTCTCCATAGCAGGACATAGAATATCATATTTTGGACAAGCTTTTAAGGATATTGATAAGCTTGAAAAAGGGGATAAAGTCAAAGTTACTTACAATGGAAAAGAATATACTTATGAAATAACTGATATGTATGAGGTTACTCCAAATGAAACTGAGGCTTTAAATCCAACAAAAGATGCTACTATAACTATAGTTACATGTACAACTGACGCTAAAAATAGGGTTATAGTAAAAGGAAAGTTAGTGGAATAAGACTGGGTTTTTGCCTTAGTCTTATTTTTTATAAAATATACATAAAGGAGTGTCGCTTGAGTGAGTGAAGTAACTTTTAGAAAAGATAAATATATGTTTTCTACTAGAAATATAAAGAAAAATCTAGATAAAAACATATTGAAAAAAGAAATAAGTACTTTCATAAAAGAGCTTAGAAAATTTAAAGTTGATTTAAAAAGTCTTTCAAGTGAAGAATTTAATCTTGAGGAGAGAAATCTAATTCTTAATATAGCCTATTTCCTAGTGGATGAAGAAGTATTATTAAGAAAGATAATAAATAGAAGAGAGTTAAAAACAAAGGTCATAGCTAAGAAAACAGGATTTAGTAATGAAAAGATTATAAGTTGGTCAAATTATTTAATAGCGTATTTAATTTTATTATATAATGCAGATTATACAAATTTAGCTATGTATTTAAATATAAATTTTAAGGACTTAGAAAACCTAGCTGTTATAAAAGGTACAAAAGGGGAAGAGGTTGTTCATAAAGGATTAGTTATGTTAGAAGGTAAAAAGAGTACCATAATATTAACTAAAGAAGGACAATTTATAAGAATAAAAACAAGATGTGAAAATAAAGTTGGAGAAGAATTATCAGGAAAAGAGAAGAAAACTTTAAGACATTACAAGACCTTAATAGTTAGTGTGGCTTTAATTGCATTTGTTCTTATAGGAAGTGTTACTTTTCTTTATAAACAACAGGAAACTACCATATTAATTCAAGGAACATCAAAGGTTAAAATTGGATTAAATAGGTTTGATAGAATAGTTTATAGTTATTCTCCAACAGAAAAGGGAACTATATTAATAACAGAACTAAAATTAGAAAACAAGAAATTTGAAGATGGTATGATTTCAATTTTAAAAGGTTTTGAAGAAGAGGATATGCTTCCTCCTAATAGAATTGTGGATGTTTATATAACTGGAAAAATGGTGGATACTGTAGATTTAAATAAGGTTACAGAATATGTTGAGAGTGTAAATAAGGATGATAATGCAAAGAATAATTTTAGAATAAAAATAAATAATTCAGGCTATGAGAAGAAAAATTAATTAAGGAAAGGATTATTTATAGTGAGAAAAGCATCAAAAAATAACAATAGAAGAAATAAGAGTTTATCTAATAAAAAGTTTAAGAGTGAAGATAAAAATTTAAATAAAACTAATAAAAATAAAAAACAAAAAGTAGCTAAAAAAGCTTCAGTAAAAAATACTATTATAGTATCAAATAAAAATGAGATAAGAGATGAAGTTAGATTAAATAAATATATAAGTGAAACAGGATTTTGCTCAAGGAGAGAGGCTGATAAGCTTATAGAACAAGGAAGAGTTAAGATAGATGGGGTAAAGGCTACAACTGGTATGAAGGTTTCAAAGGGGCAAAGTGTATTTATTGATGGAAAACCTCTAAAGGTTGAAAATGAACTAGTTTATATAGCTTTAAATAAGCCTGTTGGAATAACTTGTACTACTGAGAGCAAGATAAAAGGTAATATAGTTGACTTTATAAATCATGAAAAAAGAATTTTCCCAATAGGAAGACTAGATAAGGATTCTCAGGGATTAATATTTATGACTAATGATGGTGATATAGTTAATAAGATATTGAGAGCTGGTAATAATCATGAAAAAGAATATATTGTCACTGTAAATAAGCCTATAACTGATCATTTTATAAAAGGAATGAGCAATGGAGTGCCTATACTAGGAACAGTTACTAAGAAATGCTTAGTTAAGAAAGAAAGCAAAAACTCATTTAGAATAATATTAACTCAAGGGTTAAATAGACAGATAAGAAGAATGTGTGAGTATTTTGGATATGAGGTCAAAAAATTAGAAAGAATAAGAATAATGAATGTTAGCCTAGGAAACCTAAAAATGGGGTCTTGGAGATACTTAACTAAGAAAGAATTAGCTGAAATAAACAGATTAACAGAAAACTCTTCAAAGACTGAAGAGGCCTCAATTTAATAATTAAGTAATATGTATCAAAAGTTAATAATAAAACTTACAAACATAATGAAGAGAATATCTAGATGAGCTTTAGAATTTAAATTATTACGGAGAAGATATTACGTTAAAAAGCTGAGACTGTTAATTTCTTAGGAATACAATCTCACAAAGTTCGATTGCATAAGTTCAAGATTCCAAATTAAAAATTTGGGCTTTCACTTAAGTTTCGAAGCTTTAGTAATATCTTTGGAGTAATAATTATAAATTCTTAGCGAAATCTAGTAATTCTCGGAATATGTTTGTAAGTTTTATTAAAACATGCCTTGATATAGAATTTAAACTTTTACTTTACTTATATAAAGATAATGCTTTTTCGATAAAGGTCATTATCTTTTTTTCGTATAGAATTTTATTAACTTCTAAGGCTTCAGCATGTTTGGCACCTTCAACTAGGTAAAGTTCTTTATAGCCTTTAGCTTTAGCTTTGTATAAATCTACAGCCATATACCATGGGACAAAATAATCTTCTTTTCCATGTATAAACATCATTGGTAATGAAGTTGAAGATACTATATCTATAGGTACTATTTTTTTCATAGAAAATTTAGCTTTAGTTTTCATAAAGAAGTTTGCAAATATAAGGCTTGGACGAAGAATTTTTCTAACAAGTCTATTTTTATATGCATGTGTTATTTGAAATCCTATAAGTTCGTGAAAGTTAGAGTAACCACAATCTTCAATTACAAATTTTATGGAATCATTTAGAGGAATAGTCTCCATAACTGTTCCAGCCCCCATTGATTCACCATGAAGACCTAGAATTATATCATTACCAAATCTAGATTTTAAGTATTCTATCCACATGTTTACATCATATTTTTCGTAAAAACCATATGTGGAATATTTTCCTTCACTTTTTCCATGTCTTCTTTGATTCACTATAAGAACATTAAAGCCATTTCTATAAAATATATCAAAGTATTTTAAAGAACCAACATAACAAATAGAAACTCCATGGACTAATACTATAAATTTATTTGTAGGATTTTCATTCATTATAAGTGTTGAGGTTAAATTAAGACCATCAAAGGATTTTAAAGTAATATCTTCCTTAGAAGCAGAATTATATAAGGCTTCGTCAAAAAGATTATTTTCTACATATCTAGTATAACTTTTCTCTATATCGTGAAGTTCTCTAGTTACAGTAGATTTAAATATATATAGACCTGTTGCTAAAAAAAAGACAATAACTAAAATAGCAATAATTATCAATATAATAAGATAGGTCACTTATATCACTCCAATCAGCTTTTAATAGATTTTATTTATACATTATACATAATTATAACACTTAAGAGAAAAATAAAATTAGTCAAATATAAAGTGGAGGTTTATTTTATGAAATTTAAAAAAATTTTTTTATGCCTTATGTCATTACTTCTTATTTTTTCTACTGTAGTTTTAGGAGAAGAAATAAATAAAATAGAAGTTATAGAAAAATCTATAGAAGAAAATAATGACAAGTATGAAATTAAAGTTAAATATCCATCAATTCAAGGTGGAGAAAAAGATGTTACAGATAAAATAAATAAAACTATAGAGGATTATACTTTAAATTGGATAAATGACATTAAGTTATTAGGAGAAGAGTACAGCAAAGAATATGAGAAGGCAGGAAAAGAAATGCCTAAAATGGAGGCATATAGTCTTTTTGAAGCATTTAATACAGATGAAGTAATTAGTTTACCTGTTTCATATTATCAATATACTGGTGGAGCTCATGGATTAACGACTAAAGTAAGTTATAATTATAATCTTAAAACAGGAAAAGAGCTTAAATTAAAAGATTTATTTAAAGAAGGATTTGACTATAAAAGTATAATTGATAAAAAGGTAAGAGAGGATATTGAAAAAGAGAAGGAGCTTTATTTTGATAATGGAGCTTTGTTTAAGGGAGTTAATGAAAATCAAGCCTATTATTTAAATAGAGATGGAATTATATTGTATTTTCAGCAATATGAAATTGCTCCATACTCTTCAGGTATTAGAGAATTTAAAATTCCTTATGGAGAATTAAAGGAAGGGTTAATTTATAAATTAGGAAATTAATATTAAGAGCGTGTATCAAAGTATATTTATTATTAAATTTTGATACACGCTTTTTGTGATTAAATTTAAAAGGATATATTTTATTATTAAATAAAATAGGTCTATAATAAATTAAAAAAGGAATTGGAATAATGAGGGAGGGGAAATTCTATGGAAACCTTAAGAGAAAAAATAAATAAACAGAGAGAATATTTTAGTACAGGTGAAACTAAGGATATAAATTTTAGAATAGAGAAACTAAAGAAGTTAAGAGATGTTTTAAAAAGTGAGGAAGAGAAAGTTTTTGAAGCCTTAAAAAAAGACTTAATGAAATCTAGCTTTGAATCCTATGTTACAGAAGTGGCAATGGTATATGATGAAATAAATATGCACATTAAAAATATAAAAAAATGGAGCAAAAAAAGAAGAGTAAAAACTCCATTAGTACAATTCCCAGCAAAAAGTTTTATACAGTTAGAACCTTATGGAGTTGTTTTAATAATAGGTCCTTTTAATTATCCTTTTATGCTTACAATGGATCCTTTAATTGGAGCAATAGCAGCTGGGAACACAGCAGTTATAAAGCCATCTGAATCAGCACCAGAGACATCTAAAATTCTTAAAGAAATATTAGAAAAAGTATTTGATGAAAAGTATGTTCTTCATGTTAATCCAGAAAGGGGAAAAGAAGTTGTAGAAGAACTTTTAAAAGAAAAATTTGATTATATTTTCTTTACTGGAAGTGCTACTGTAGGAAAAATAGTAATGAAGGCAGCTTCTCAATATTTAACCCCTGTAACTTTAGAACTTGGAGGAAAAAGTCCTTGTATTATTGATAAGGATTGTAAGTTAGAATTAGCAGCAAGAAGAATAGTTTGGGGAAAATTATTGAATTCAGGACAAACCTGTGTTGCACCAGATTATTTATATGTTCATAAGGATATTGAAGAAGAATTTATAAAAAAATTAGAGGAAGAAATAAAAAATCAATTTGGAGATAATCCTTTAGAATCTGAAGATTATTCTAAAATGGTAAATGAAAGAGAATTTAATAGAGTACTTGCATATATAGATAAAGAAAAATTAGTTTTTGGAGGGAATTATAATAGAAAAACTTTTCAAATAGAACCAACCATATTAAAAAATGTGACTTGGAATGATCCTGTTATGGAAAGAGAAATTTTTGGGCCTATATTTCCAATTTTACCTTTTGAAAATTTAGATGAGGTAATAAGATTAGTAAATAGCAAGGATAAGCCTTTAGCCATATATTATTTTTCAGAGGATAAAAATAAAATTGAAAAAGTTCTTAATAGTACATCATCAGGAGGAGTAACAATAAATGACACCTTAGTTCACGTATCATCCTCATATTTACCTTTTGGTGGAGTTGGAAATAGTGGTATGGGAGAATATCATGGTAAGTATAGTTTTGACTTATTTTCCAATAAAAAGGGCGTTATGAATAGAAAAACATTCTTAGATTTAAAAATTAGGTATGCTCCTTTCCAAAATAAGTTAACAATTGTTAAAAAAATCATGAAATAAATAAAAAATGAATGAATATGAGTGGATTTGTATGGAAATGATTAAAAAAGTTATGTATAATATACTTAAAGATTGTATATGTTTTCAATGAGCGGATAAAAAGTATTTAAAATAAAGTGTTCAATTTATACTAAAAACATATAACTAAATTAGGAATACAATCTTTGAAAGTTACGTCTATGTACTAATGCCTGTTATTTATAGATGAACTTCTGACAAGCCAATAAGGGTATGATAAGCATATTTAAGATTAAGTTTTTAAGCTTTAAGGTTTGGGGGAGCCTTCTAGTACAATTACTATTGAAAATATGAGTAAATTTTATTTTAAACTTAAGAATAAGAAATTGTTCTTACATGAATTTTATAAGCTTCGACGGGGAAGAAGCTAGAATATCTTTCGACTTATGAATAGATATTAGGGTATTTATATTGAGAAATTATTTTTATTATTGAATTTTGAGAGAATTTATTAAGTATGGTCATTTAAAGGGGACGTTATGAGTTTAAATTAAAATTTATACAGTTATATTTATAATATTGGTTTGCGAAAAAAGGTCTAAGTTATACTTAGATCTTTTTTTCTTGAAATTAACCACTTTTTTTGGAATTAAGCCACATAAGAACCCTAGAAAAAAGTTTTTTTAAAATATACAATTAAGTAGAGAAAAAGTTTACAAAGGTATAGGGGGTTTTCACATGAAATATACTTTCCCAGAAAATTTTTGGTGGGGAGCTGCAACTTCAGGACCTCAGTCAGAAGGTAGGTTTAATAAAAAACATGATAATGTATTTGATCACTGGTTCGATATAAATCCAGAGTTATTTCACAATGGTATAGGACCAAATATAGCATCAAATTTTTATAATAGTTACAAAGAAGATTTAGCAATGCTAAAAGAAATTGGGTTAAATTCATTTAGAACTTCAATTCAATGGACAAGGTTAATTAAAGATTTTGAAACTGGTGAACCAGATGAAGATGGAGTGAGATTTTATAATGGTGTAATAGATGAATGTTTAGCAAATGGAATAGATATAATCATGAATTTACATCACTTTGATCTTCCTGTTGAATTATATGATAAATATGGTGGATGGGAATCAAAGCATGTTGTAGAATTATTTTCGAAATTTGCTAAGACTGCCTTTAGTTTATTTGGTGATAGGGTTAAGAAGTGGGCTACGTTTAATGAACCTATAGTTATTATTGAAGGACAGTTTTTATATAAATGGCATTATCCTTGTATAGTTGATGGAAAAAGAGGGCTTCAAGCTGCCTATAATATAGCATTAGCTTCTGCTAGAGCCATAGAAGAGTATAGAAAATTAGGACAAGATGGAGAAATAGGAATAATAGTTAACTTAACGCCAGCATATCCAAGAAGTGAGTCAAAAGAAGATTTAAGAGCTGCTGAAATTGCTAATGCTTTCTTCAATGAGTTATTCTTAGATCCAGCAACTAAGGGAGAATTTCCTAAGAACTTAGTTGAGGTTTTAGAAAAAGATGGAGTAATGTGGAATTCTACTAAGGAAGAATTACAGGTTATAAAAAATAATACTGTGGATTTCTTAGGGGTAAACTACTATCAACCAAGAAGGGTTAAAGCTAGAGAAGAGGAATATGGTGGAGAAACATGGGCTCCGGAAAAATATTTTGATAATTATGATATGCCAGGAAAGAGAATGAATCCTCATAGAGGATGGGAAATATATCCTAAGGCAATTTATGATATAGCTAAAAATGTGCAAGATAACTATGGCAACATAAAATGGTTCATTTCAGAAAATGGAATGGGTGTTGAAGGCGAAGAAAAGTTCAAAAATGCTGAAGGTATAATTGAAGATGATTATAGGATTGAATTTATAATAGAGCATTTAGAATGGCTTCATAAGGCTATTGAAGAGGGTTCAAATTGTGTTGGATATCACTTATGGACTCCAATAGATTGTTGGTCATGGTTAAATTCATATAAGAATAGATATGGATTTATATCATTAGATTTAGAAACTCAAAAGAAAACTATTAAAAAATCAGGAAGATGGATAAAAGAAGTTTCTAAGAATAATGGTTTTTAAAACTTTGAAGTTACTTAGCTTAGATTAATTAAAAAATAAATTTTCTAAGTTAATATGATTACGCAAAAAGTTTTTTATTATAAAATTATAAATAAAATAAATTAATATGAATAAATGAGGAAAGGCTTTAGTTAAGGTGTTTTTACTTAAACTAAAGCCTTAAATTTTTTTAATACTCACATAATGGAATATTTTCACATAAAATACACTATAACAATTAACGGAGTTGAAGGCAACATGCTTTACTCATTAATTTTAGCAGGAGGAAAGGGTACTAGACTTTATCCACTTTCAAGAAGTTCAAACCCTAAACAATTTCTTAGCATACACAATAATGGGAAGAGTTTTTTAAGTAATACTGTGGATAGAATTAGACCTATAATCCATAAAGATAATATTTATGTAGTGACAAACCAGGAATATGAAGACAAAATAAGAGATGAACTTAAAGACATAAGAGAGGAAAATATCTTTACTGAACCTGCTAATAAAGAAACTGCAACATGTATAGGTCTTTCAGCAGCTAAGCTTTTAAAGAAAGATAAGGATGCAGTTATGATTGTATTGCCTTCAGACCATTATATAGAAGGAGATAAAAGTTATCTTCAAACTCTGGAACAAGCCGTAGAGATTGCGGATAAGAAGAGAGCTATTGTTACCATAGGAATAGAGCCAACTAGACCAGAGACAGGTTATGGCTATATAGAAATGGGCGATAGAGTCAATGGACACATTCCTACCTTCAAGATAGCAAGGTTTACAGAGAAACCTAATTTAGAAGTAGCAAAGGACTTCTTATTAAAGGGGACTTATTTATGGAATAGTGGAATGTTCATATTTAGAGCTGATGTTATATTGAGAGAAATTGAAAAATATATTCCTAAGATGTATAAATGTTTAATGGAGATATATCAACACATTGGAGAAGATGATGAGGAAGAAATAATAAAAGAGCAGTATTCTTTAATTGATGGAATATCTATAGATTTTGGAGTAATGCAAAAAACAAGAAGATCCTTTGTTATAAAATGTGATTTTTCTTGGGATGATATAGGTACTTTCTCAGCTCTAAGTAGATTTTTAGGACCTAATGGAAATAATAGAACTTCAGATAATGTTTTTTTAGAGGAATGTGAGAATTGTTCCGTTTTTGGAAAGGAAAAATTAATAATAGGATTTGGAATAAAAGATCTAGTATTAGTTGATGCAGGAGATGTTATTTTGGTCATGGACAAAGGTAGGGACCAAGAGATTAAGCATCTATTAAATTCTATTAGTGGTAAGAAGGAATTTAAAGAATATCTATAAGTTTATAAACTTATGTAAAAAAAGTCCTATATCATATACTTTATGTGTATGATATAGGACTTTTTAGTTGCTTTTAATATCTACAATTTAGTTAAGAAAACATAAAGTTATTTAAAATTTAAATTTAATTAAAATATAACTAATTTTAATCCTTAAAATATGTTATAAAGATATTTTTATGTTATTATAGTAATAATATAAGTTTGAACTTTACGGAGGTATTGTTTTATGAGTGATAGAATTGTAGATTTTAATGAGTTAAAAAATAAGGCAAGAGATAAAGATATAGATAAATTTGAGTCATATATTTATGATTTATATTATTCAGTAGCTCAAGGAAAAATGAGTATGATGGAGCTTTCTAGAGAGATAACTAAATATATGAATGAAAATAATATTTCTCAAGAAAAGTTTTTAAACATTCAAACAGAAATGCTTAAGAGATATGGCTTTGATATGGGTGATATTGAAGGGCAAATGAAAAATTTAGGTATAGATATGAGTAACTTAGGAATTCAAGGTGGAGATTATGAGAATTTAAGAAAAACTTTGAGTTTTCAAGAGAAGTATAAGGGAAAAGTAAAAACATCTACTGTTACTACATATTTTATTAAAAACGAAAAAAATGATATTGAGTTAATTTTAGAAAATAATAAAGTTCTTATAACTAGTCCTAAAAATATAGATCTTCAGGATAGTGAATTAAATGAGTTCTTATGTTCATACAAAAAAACTCTTTCAGATGATCTTTTAGATATAAGAATTTGTGAAAATGTAGGACAATATAATTATTAATTTGTATTTTATAAGCTAGGAATGGAAGTTTTTCATTCCTAGCTTTTTAATTTTAGGCACTTTTATTTTTTATAGAAAAATAGTTTTTTTTTTAAAATTAAAATTTATTTTAAATAGAGTAAATATTAAAATAAATCTTATTTTAAGCATTACAATATAAAAAAGCAAAATTGTAATATAAATAATAATTATCTTTAAAATGTAATAATTTTAAGAATTAAATAGGTAATTTGGGTTAAAACTGTAGAGGAGGAAGCATTTCATACAATAAATAAACCGTTTATTAATAATTAATTAATAAATTTAAGTTGTTTTTGTAATATACTTTTAATTGATATGAAATATCATATTAATAAGAAACTTTTTTAAAGAGATTAGAGGTAATAAATTATGTTAATGAACACTCATATTCTTATTGCACAAAATATATTGAGAGATGTTGACGTAGATTTTAAAATAAGTGATAAAAACTTTATATATGGAAATGTAAAACCTGATATGGTTTCAAAATATAAATTAAAGAAGCATTATTTAGATGAATCTTTTGATATGATAGTTAATAAGATAAAAAAATTAGCATCACTTAGTATGTATGATTTTAAAAAGAAATTTTCAGTTAGTAGATTTAGTCAGGAGTTAGGAGTTATATGTCACTTTATATGTGATTTTTTCTGTATCCCTCATAGCGAAAGATGGGAATTTAAGCATAGTATGAATAAACATGTTAAATACGAAAAAGAGTTAGCTAGTTTTGCTAAAACATATACTCCATCACAGGATGATTTTAAAATATGGGGTAATATGTCTGTGAAGTTTTTCTTAGAAGAAGCTCATAAGCTATATAGAAAAAGAGAAAGTTATGAGAATGATATGCAGTATGCATACTTTGCATGTAGAAGCATAGTTAAATATATAAGTGATTGCATAGCTAGAAATACAAAGGCAGTCTATTCTGAAGCTATAGCTTAATACAAATATTTCCTTTAGATGATAAAATATGTTAAAATCAATTATATATATTGATTAAAGTAATTTTTATAATAGAAAGGAAATGAGATGGAGAGTAAGGTAAATGAACCTATATATAAGCAAATTGCTTTAGATATTGCAGGTAGAATATATAATAATGACATAAAGGTAGGACAAAAGATACATGGTAGATCAACTTTAGCAAGTAGTTACAATGTATCACCAGAAACAGTTAGAAAAGCTGTTAAATTATTAGAAGACATGAAAGTAGTATCATCAAGCAAGGGTAGCGGAGTAACAATTATTTCAAAAGATAATGCTTATAATTTCATAAATAGGTTTCATTCAATTGAAAGTGTAACATCTTTAAAACATGATATAGAATCCTTAATGGAAGAAAAAAAGGCTATAGAAAAAAATATAGGTGAAATGATAGATAAAATAGTGGATTACTCTAACAGACTTAGATATACAAATCCTTTAACACCTATAGAAATAGAATTACCAAAGGATTGTACTCTTATAGGTAAGAGTGTTTCAGAGTCTAAGTTTTGGCAAAATACACAAGCTACTATTGTTGCCATAAGAAGAAAAGGAGAGCTTATAATATCTCCAGGACCATATTTAAAGTTTGAAAAAGATGATAATCTCCTTGTAGTTGGAGAAGAGGACATATTAAAAAAGATAGAAATGTTTTTAAATAAATAATGAAAAAAGGCTGTATCAATAAAATTTTTGGTGCGGTCTTTTTTTAGTTGCATTTTTTGTAAAAGAGACATATAATAAAAGTGAACATATGAACAGATGCTCATATGTAAAAATGAATAATAGGAGTTAAGAATATGGATAATAATAAAATAGAAAGTTGTAACTGTTCTTATATCCATGAAGATATATTAAGTAGGGTAAAAGAACATTTGCCAAAGGAAGAAGTACTTTATGAATTAGCAGAAATATTTAAAGTTTTTGGAGATTCAACAAGAATAAAAATTTTATGTGCCCTTTTTGAAGGAGAAATGTGTGTATGTGATATGGCTGAACTATTAGGTGTAAGTCAATCAGCAGTGTCTCATCAATTGAGAGTTTTAAAACAAGCTAGGCTAGTTAAGTTTAGAAGAGAGGGTAAGATAGTTTACTATTCTTTAGATGATGATCATGTTAAACACATATTCAATGAAGGTTTAAATCACGTTTTAGAGTAAAGGAGGTATTTAGACATGAAAGATATAAAGCTTTATTTAGACGGCTTAAACTGTGCAAACTGTGCTGGGAAAATTGAAGATAAAGTTAATAAACTTACTGATGTTGATGAAGCTGTCCTTAATTTTTCAACAAAACTTTTACTTATAACTCCTAAAGAAGGGGTTTCAGAAGAAGAATTAGAAGAGAAAGTTGAAAAAATAGTTTTAGATTTAGAGCCAGATGTTAAAGTTTTAAAGGATAAAAATAAAATAAAATCTTCAGTTAATACATGTAATGATGGATGCTGTGGAGAAGGAGAATCTCATAAACACAATAATGTAGAGAGTCACTCACATTCTCATGAACATGGACATTCACATTCACATAGTCATGGAGGAAATTCAGGTATAGAAAAGAAGGAACTTTTTAGACTAGGAATAGCTTTAACCTTATTTATAATAGGAATGATAGTTAATTTAGATAAAATGTATGAATTTATTATATTTGGTGTAGCTTATATTATAGCAGGTGGAAAAGTTCTTTTAAGGGCATTTAAGAATATTTTAAGAGGACAAGTATTTGATGAAAACTTCTTGATGGCTATAGCCACAATTGGAGCTTTTGCTATAGGAGAATTCCCAGAAGGGGTAGCAGTAATGCTTTTCTATGAAGTAGGAGAAATGTTCCAAGACTATGCTGTAAATAAATCAAGAAAATCAATATCTGATTTAATGAATATAAGACCAGACTTTGCAAATTTAATTGATCTTAATGGAGAGGAAAAAAGAGTATCTCCAGAAAGTGTTAATGTTGGATCAATCATAGTGGTAAGAGCAGGTGAAAAAGTTCCTCTAGATGGAGTAGTTTTATCAGGCGAGGCAACTCTTGATGTATCTGCATTAACAGGAGAATCTTTACCAAAAGAAGTTGAGGCAAAAGATGATGTATTAGCAGGATCAATAAACAAAAGTGGATTATTAAAAATAAAAGTAACAAAAAGTTTTGGAGAATCTACAGTTTCTAAAATATTAGATTTAGTTGAGAATGCAGGAAATAAAAAATCACCAACAGAGAAATTTATAACTAAGTTTGCAAGATATTATACACCAGTAGTTGTATTCTCTGCCTTAGCCCTTGCAATTATTCCACCTTTAGTAATAAGTGGAGAAAGTTTTTCACCATGGATTTCAAGAGCTTTAATATTCTTAGTTGTTTCATGTCCTTGTGCTTTAGTAGTATCAATACCACTTGGATATTTTGCTGGAATTGGTTTAGCTTCTAAAAATGGTATTTTAATAAAAGGAAGTAACTATTTAGAGGCACTAAATAATGTAGAGAGTATAGTTTTTGATAAAACGGGAACACTAACAAAAGGTACATTTAAAGTTAGAAAATCAGAGAGCACAAGCAAGTTAACTAATGAAGAATTATTAAAGTTAGGAGCTTATGCAGAATATTACTCAAATCATCCAATTGCTAAATCTATAGTAAGTGAGTTTAATGAGGAAATTAACAAAGGCTTAATTTCAAATTATGAAGAAATTTCAGGAAAAGGAATAAAAGTAGACATTGATGGAGAAACATTATTAGCAGGTAATTCAAAATTAATGGATATGTTTAATATAAAGATTACTCCAATCCATGAAATAGGCACTGTTGTTTATTTAGCAAATGAAAAAAGTGAGCTAGGATATATAGTTATTTCAGATGAAATAAAAGAAGATTCTAAAGAAGCTATAAGTGGATTAAAAGAAATAGGAGTTAAGCAAACAATTATGCTAACTGGAGATAATGAGAAGGTTGGAGATAGTGTTGCCAAAGAATTAGGCTTAGATAAAGCATATTGTAGTTTATTACCACAAAATAAAGTTGAAAAATTAGAGCAAATTTTTGAAGACAAGAGCAAAGGTAAAAAAGTTGCTTTTGTTGGAGATGGAATTAACGATGCACCTGTATTAGCTAGAGCAGACATAGGAATAGCTATGGGGGGAGTTGGATCAGATGCAGCTATAGAAGCAGCAGATGTGGTAATAATGGATGATAAGCCAAGTAAGATAATAAAAGCAATAAAAATAGCTAAGAAAACAAATAAAATTGTATGGCAAAATATAATTTTTGCTTTAGGAGTTAAAATTATAATATTAATATTTGGTGCTTTAGGAATGGCTAATATGTGGGAAGCTGTATTTGGAGATGTAGGTGTAACATTAATAGCAGTAATAAATTCAAGTAGGATATTAAAAAATAAAAATTTATAGGCGTGAAATTTGTCTAATGTTGTTGACAAGAGCTAGTTTTTTTGCTATCTTAATATGGTAAGAATACTTTCAGGCATAGGGTATAGATTGTAAATAATTCCCTTAAACTTTTATATTAAACATTATGAAATGTTTAAATAGGCTTGTGTGCACGTAGGGTTTTAGCCACGCAAGCCTTATTTTTTTTGTAGAAATTTATTAGAAAGATAGTTTATAATAGAATCACATAAATTTAATAATATTAATTAATGATATAAAAAATGCAATTAAATGTAAAAAATACACTTTAATACATATATTTTTGATAGTGAAACCAAAAGAATGTTAAAATATAGACAAACTTTTTAGGGTATGGTAATATTTTAGAAGGTTAAATTTGTAATTTTATCATTTGATTTTAGAATACAGTCTAAAAAGTAATTGCTTTTTAAAAAAAGAACAATTTTAGAAAGAGGTGCTATTAAAATGGAAAAGAAAAAAGGCATATCTATGGCTGTTATAAAAAGATTGCCTAAATACCATAGATATTTACAAGAATTAATGGAAAATGATGTTGATAGAATATCTTCAAAAGAGTTAAGTGAAAAAATAGGCTTCACTGCTTCTCAAATAAGACAGGATCTTAATTGTTTTGGAGATTTTGGGCAACAGGGATATGGATACAATGTAAAAGAGTTATATAATAACATAGGAAACATATTAGGACTTACAAGAGACTATAATACAGTTATAATCGGAGCTGGTAATATAGGTCAGGCAATTGCAAACTACAATAGTTTCAACAGATTAGGATTTAAATTAAAAGGTATTTTTGATGCTAATCCTAGAATGTTTGGAATAAAAATAAGAGATATTGAAATACAAGATGTTGAAAAATTAAAAGATTTCGTAAAAGAAAATGATATTGAAATAGGTATAATCTGTGTTCCAAGAACGAATGCTCAAAAGGTATGTAATGAACTTGTTGAAGGTGGAATTAAAGGTATATGGAACTTTGCACCTATAGATTTAGATGTTCCAAAAGATATAAGAGTAGAAAATGTACATTTAAGTGAAAGTATGATGACTTTAGTGTATCTTTTAAATCATAATGATGTAAAATAAAATTGGATTTGACTTATAAAAATTTGTTTAATATGGAAAAATAGTATTAGATTTTCAAAAAAATATATTGAAAAATTTACTTTTAAGTTTTATAATTTAATTGAAGTACCGAGTACTTCAATTATTTTTTTGTCTTTGCTTGTTACAAAATTAACAATAAATTCTGGAAAAAGCATAGGATAAAAAATATTAAGTTGTTAGTTATTAGTTGTTAAGTTATTTAAAACCATATATTCGCTATGGTATATGAGGGAGGAAATACAATGGAATTAAATAATGTAATCTTTGAAAAAGAGGGAAACATTGGGGTTTTAACAATTAACAGACCTAAGGCATTAAATGCACTAAACTCAGAAACTTTAAAAGACTTAGATACTGCTATAGATCATATAGAAAAACAAGATGATATATATGTTGTTATTTTAACAGGTGCTGGAGATAAAGCATTTGTTGCAGGCGCTGATATAGCAGAAATGAAAGATCTAAATGAAGAAGAGGGTAAAGAATTTGGACTTTTAGGTAATAAAGTGTTTAGAAGATTAGAAAATTTAGACAAGCCTGTAATCGCTGCTATAAACGGTTTCGCTTTAGGTGGTGGATGTGAAATTTCTATGGCTTGTGACATAAGAATAGCAACTACAAAGGCCAAGTTTGCTCAACCTGAGGTTGGATTAGGAATAACTCCAGGATTTGGTGGAACTCAAAGATTACCAAGAATAGTTGGACCTGGTAAGGCTAAAGAACTTATTTACACAGGAGACATTATAAAAGCTGATGAAGCTTTAAGAATTGGTTTAGTAAATAAGGTTGTTGAACCAGAGAATTTAATGGAAGAAGCAATGGCATTAGCTAAGAAGATATCTAATAATGCACCAATAGCTGTTAAGTTATGTAAAGATGCAATTGATAGAGGAATGCAAGTTGATATAGATTCAGCGGTAGTTATAGAAGCTGAAGATTTTGGAAAATGTTTTGCTACAGAAGATCAAACAGAAGGTATGAGTGCTTTTGTAGAGAGAAGAGAAAAGAACTTTAAAAACAAGTAATTTCTTAAACAAAATGGTTGTGTGGATTTAAGGAGGGTAATTAAAAATGAACTTTCAATTAACAAGAGAACAAGAATTAGTTAAGCAAATGGTTAGAGAATTTGCTCAAAATGAAGTTAAGCCTATAGCTGCAGAAATAGATGTAACAGAAAGATTTCCTATGGAAAATGTTAAGAAAATGGCTAAACTAGGAATGATGGGAATTCCTTTTAGCAAAGAATATGGCGGAGCTGGTGGAGATACTTTATCTTACATCTTAACTGTTGAAGAATTATCAAAAGTTTGTGCTACTACAGGAGTTATAGTTTCAGCTCATACTTCATTATGTGCTTCATTAATAGATCAATTTGGTACTCCAGCTCAAAAAGAAAAATATTTAACTCCACTTGCAAAAGGTGAAAAATTAGGTGCTTTTGGATTAACTGAACCAGGAGCAGGTACAGATGCTGCAGGACAACAAACTACAGCTGTATTAGAAGGAGATAATTATATCTTAAACGGAAGTAAAATCTTCATAACTAATGGTGGAGTTGCAGATACTTTCATAATCTTTGCTATGACTGATAAGAGTCAAGGTACAAGAGGAATTTCAGCTTTCATAGTTGAAAAGAATTTCCCAGGATTCTCAATTGGTAAGTTAGAAGAAAAAATGGGTATAAGAGCTTCTTCAACAACTGAGTTAATCATGGAAAACTGTGTTGTTCCAAAAGAAAACTTAATCGGAAGAGAAGGAAAAGGATTTGGAATAGCAATGAAAACTTTAGACGGTGGTAGAATAGGTATCGCTGCTCAAGCATTAGGTATAGCAGAAGGAGCTTTAGAAGAAGCTGTTGCTTACATGAAAGAAAGAAAACAATTTGGTAGATCATTATCTGCATTCCAAGGATTACAATGGATGGTAGCAGAAATGGATACTAAAATAGAAGCTGCAAGATTTTTAGTATATAAAGCAGCTTGTTTAAAAGAAGAGGGTAAACCATATTCTATAGATGCTGCAAGAGCTAAATTATTCGCTGCAGATGTAGCTATGGAAGTTACAACTAAGGCAGTTCAATTATTCGGTGGATATGGATATACTAAGGAATACCCAGTAGAAAGAATGATGAGAGATGCTAAGATAACTGAGATTTACGAAGGAACTTCAGAAGTTCAAAAAATGGTTATCGCAGGAAGCATATTAAGATAATTTTAGGAGGGCTTTGAGATGAAAATAGTAGTTTGCTTAAAACAAGTGCCAGATACAACAGCTGTTAAAATAGATCCAAAAACAGGAACTCTTATAAGAGATGGAGTTCCATCAATAATAAACCCAGAGGATAAACATGCTTTAGAAGCTGCATTACAATTAAAAGATAATAATGGAGCAGAAGTAACTGTATTAAGTATGGGACCACCTCAAGCTAAATCAGCTTTAAGAGAAGCTTTATGCATGGGAGCTGATAAAGCAATTCTTATAACTGATAGAGCATTTGCAGGTGCAGATACATTAGCTACTTCAAAGGCTTTAGCTGGAGCGTTAAAGAAATTAGAATATGACATAATATTCGCAGGAAGACAAGCTATCGATGGAGATACTGCACAAGTTGGTCCAGAAATAGCTGAACATTTAAATATTCCTCAAGTAACTTATGTTCAAGGCGTTAAAGTTGAAGAAGATGGATTATTAGTAAATAGAGCTTTAGAAGATGGATATGAATTAATAAAAGTTGAGGCTCCAGTACTTTTAACTGCTATAAAAGAGTTAAATGAGCCAAGATACATGAATGTTAAAAATATATTTGAAACATCTGATGATGAAATCTTAGTATGGTCAGCTGATGACATAGATGTAGATAAAGCTGAATTAGGATTAAAAGGATCTCCAACAAAAGTTAAGAGATCAATGACTAAAGAAGCTAAAGGTGCAGGAGAAATAGTTAAAGAATCACCTAAAGATTCAGTTACTTATGTACTAGGCAAATTAAAAGAAAAACACTACATCTAAGGATTATGGGAGGTATTTAAGATGAATAAAGCAGATTTCAATGGCGTTTGGGTTTTTGCAGAGCAAAGAGAAGGTCAATTACAAAAAGTTTCATTAGAATTATTAGGTGAAGGTAGAAAAATCGCTGATAAATTAGGATCAAAATTAACAGCGTTATTAATAGGAAATAAAGTTCAAAATTTAGTTGAAGATTTATCAAGACATGGTGCTGATGAAGTACTAGTTGTTGATGCTCCAGAATTAGAACATTACACAACTGATGGATATACAAAAGCTATATGTGAATTAGCTAATGCTAAAAAACCAAATATAATTTTCATAGGAGCAACATTCATAGGAAGAGATTTAGGTCCAAGAGTTGCTGCAAGATTAGAAACTGGTTTAACTGCTGACTGTACATCTTTAGATGTTGATGTTGAAAGTGGAGATTTATTAGCAACAAGACCAGCATTTGGTGGTAACTTAATGGCTACAATAGTATGTCCAGATCATAGACCACAAATGGCTACAGTAAGACCTGGAGTTTTTGAAAAACTTCCACTAGGAGAAAATGATGCAACTGTAGAAAATGTTGAAATAAAATTCAACTCTAATGATATAAGAACAAAAATTGTTGAAATAATTAAAGAACATAAAGATATTGTTGATATATCAGAAGCTAACGTATTAGTTGCAGGTGGTAGAGGTATTGGTTCAGAAGAAAACTTCAAAATGCTTAAGGAATTAGCAGAAGTTATGAATGGATCAATCGCAGCTTCAAGAGCAGCAGTAGAAAAAGGATGGGTAGATAAAGATTACCAAGTTGGACAAACAGGAAAAACTGTTAGACCAAATATATATGTAGCTTGTGGTATATCAGGAGCTATTCAACATGCCGCTGGTATGCAAGATTCAGATATGATAATAGCTATAAATAAAGATGCTAATGCTCCAATAATGAAGATTGCTGATTATGCAATAGTTGGGGATGTAAATAAAGTTGTTCCAGAATTCATAGCTCAATTAAAAGCTATGAAGGAAGAAGCTTAATTAATAAATAATATAACAAGGGTAAACTTATAAAATTTTTCAATTAATGGTGTAGGGCTTTTCTGTTAAGTCAGAAAAGTCCAATTAAAGAGAGTATTTAGGAGGAACTTAATATGGAAAAGATTTTTGTAATTGGTGCAGGTACAATGGGTGCTGGAATAGTTCAAGCATTTGCACAAAAAGGATATGAAGTTATCGTTAGAGATATCAAAGACGAGTTTGTTGATAGAGGAATAGCGGGAATCAACAAAGGTCTTACTAAATTAGTTTCTAAAGGAAAAATAACTGAAGAAGATAAAGAAGCAGTATTATCAAAAATCACTGGAACTACTGATTTAGGATTAGCTGCTGACTGTGATTTAGTTATAGAAGCTGCAGTTGAAAATATGGAAATCAAAAAACAAATTTTCGCTGAATTAGATAAAATCTGTAAAGAAGAAACTATATTAGCTTCAAATACATCTTCATTATCAATAACAGAAGTAGCATCAGCTACAAACAGACCTGATAGAGTTATAGGAATGCATTTCTTTAACCCTGCAACAATAATGAAACTTGTTGAAGTAATAAGAGGTATGGCTACTTCACAAGAAACTTTTGACAAAGTAAAAGCTATGTCAGAAGCTATAGGAAAGACTCCAGTAGAAGTTGCTGAAGCACCAGGATTTGTAGTTAATAGAATACTTATTCCTATGATAAACGAAGCTATTGGAATATATGCAGAAGGAATAGCTTCAGTTGAAGATATAGATACTTCAATGAAATTAGGAGCTAATCATCCAATGGGACCTTTAGCTTTAGGAGATTTAATAGGATTAGATGTTTGCTTAGCTATAATGGACGTATTATTTAAAGAAACTGGAGATAGTAAATACAGAGCTCACAGTCTTTTAAGAAAATATGTTAGAGCAGGATGGTTAGGTAGAAAAACTGGTAGAGGATTCTACAACTACAACGCATAATATTGAAAGTTTAAAAGTTTATAAGGTATAGATTTTCTATAGTATAAATCTGATATTATTAAATATTTTAAGGCGTGTATTATAGGAAGAGATTGAAGCAAAGTAAGAGATTGATATTTTATCAATCTCTTTTTTCTTTTATAAAAAGCTTTTTATTTAAATTATTTTATCAGGTTGATTTAATTTAGAAAGTTCATTATAATTAAAAGAATGAAAATTGGTGTTAATTAATAATTTTTATCATTAAAAGGAGGTAGTATGTTAAAAAGATTTATACGTTATTATAAACCATATAAGAAATTATTTATTTTAGATTTATTAGCGACATTTTTAGTTTCAGCTTGTGACTTATTTTATCCTATGATTACAAGAAATATAATTAATGATGTTATTCCAAATAAACAGATAAAATTATTGTTTGTTTTCGCAATTGTACTTACTCTAATATTCTTAATTAAGGCAGGATTGAACTATTTTATGCAATATTGGGGACATGTAGTTGGAGTTAGAATGCAAGCTGATATGAGAAGAGACTTATTTGACAAGTTGCAGGATATGCCTAATAAGTATTTTGACAATAATAAAACTGGAGTTATTATGTCTAGAATTATAAATGACCTTCTAGATATATCAGAATTAGCTCACCATGGTCCAGAGGATTTATTTATATCCTTAGTTATGTTAGTGGGCTCATTTATAATTTTATGTACAATAAATGTACCTTTAACAATTATTACTTTTGCTATAATACCTTTTTTACTTTTTTATACTATTCATAAGAGAAATAAAATGAAAAAAGCATTTAAAGAGACAAGAGTTAAAACTGGTGAAGTAAATGCTACTATAGAAAATAGTATTTCAGGAGTTAGAGTAACTAAATCTTTCGGTAATAAGGCTTATGAAATGGAAAAGTTTGATAAGAGTAATGGTATCTTTAAGAAAGCTAGAGAACATGCTTATAAGGCAATGGCTGAATATTTTTCAGGGATGTTTTTCCTTGTAGATATGCTTGAACTTATAGTTTTAATAGCAGCTGGATATTTTACTTACTTAGGAAAAATAAATGTAGGGGATTTTGCAGCATACTTACTATATATAAAGATGTTCTTACAGCCTATTAGAAAACTTATAAATTTCAATGAAATGTTCCAAAATGGAATGTCTGGTTTTGAAAGATATGAAGAGATAATGAATGAGGAAAATGAAAAAGAAATTCCTAATGCAAAAGATCTTAAGGATGTAAAAGGAAAGATTACAATAAAAGATGTTACTTTCAGATATGATAATAAAGAAAGTATTTTAGAGAATTTCAATTTAGATATTGAAGCAGGGAAAATGGTTGCTTTAGTTGGTCCATCAGGTGGAGGAAAGACAACAATATGTAATCTTATACCTAGATTCTATGACTATGAAAGTGGTCAAATTTTTATTGATGATGTGGATATAAGTACTGTTACTTTAAAATCCTTAAGAGAAAATATTGGTATAGTTCAACAAGATGTATTTTTATTTACAGGAACTATAAAAGAAAATATAATGTATGGAAATCCTAATGCCACAGATGAGGAAGTTATAGAAGCAGCTAAGAATGCATGTCTACATGATTTTATTATGGGATTAGAAGATGGATATGATACATTTATAGGTGAAAGAGGGGTTAAGCTTTCTGGAGGACAAAAGCAAAGAATTTCAATAGCTAGAGTATTCTTAAAGAACCCAGCAATATTAATCTTAGATGAAGCTACATCAGCCTTAGACAATGTTACAGAATATGAAATACAAAAAGCTTTAGAAGAATTAAGTAAAGATAGAACAACCCTTGTAGTTGCTCATAGACTTTCAACTGTTAAAAATTCTGATGAGATAGTTGTATTAACGGATAAAGGCATAGAAGAGAGGGGAACACATGAAGAGCTTATTAAGCTTGGTGGTGTTTATAGTAATCTTCATAACTTATAATTTAGTTTAATTAAAACTGTATTAAGAGTAATTTTATTTGCTTTTAGTACAGTTTTTATTTTTATATAGGAATACTTTACATAATCTTTGAATATACATATAATAGGAGAATTATATTTTATATTTAGCAAGGGTGAATTTATGAATAGTAAAAAGATTGTTAATACTATATATTACATAGTTATTTCTATGTTAGTTATAATATTAGTAAATAATTTTATGAGTAAGTCAGATTCAATATTTAAAGCTGTTGGATTTAGAACATATTCAATATTAAGTGGAAGTATGGAACCAGAGATTAATACTGGAGATTTAGCCATTGTTAAGAGTGTTGATGCTGAGGATGTTAAAGTTGGAGATATAATAACATTTAAATATGAGGGGAAAGTAGTTACCCATAGAGTTGTTGAAAAAAATGAAGAGGGATTTATAACAAAGGGTGATAATAATAATGCTAATGATACTGAAATAGTTAGAGGAGAAGACTTAATAGGAAAAGTTTTATTTCATATGCCTTTCTTAGGATATGTTACAGTATTTTTATCAAAGCCAATAGTAATATCAGGACTTATGGTCCTAATTGCAATAAGCATACTTTGGGATACTTTTAAAGTTGATAAGAAAAAAACAATAAAGGCTTAGCTCAATAACATGGAGGGTGATTCGAAAGAACACCTATCCGTGTTTTTCTTTTTATATTATATAAAAACACTATTTATTAATAACTTTTATTAGTATAATATTATTAGTATAAGGTTATTATTTAAAATATTGATGTTTTAAGTTTAATCTTATTTATATGTATTTTTAAAAATAAAGTTTTTATTTATAATAGCTAAAAGATAGAAGTTTATAGTAATAAAACTTTATTTAGGAGGATAATATGTTAGTTGAAAAAGCAAGAGAAAAGTGGGATAAGAAACATGATTTAAATTGTGCAGAGTGCATAATGTACGCTGCAAATGAAGAATATAATTTAAATTTATCAAAGGAAACTTTAAAAGTAATGTCTTCTTTTGGTGGAGGATTAGCAATAGGAAATGTATGTGGAGCAGCAACTGGGGCAGCCGGTGTTTTAGGCCTTATGTTTACAGAGGATAGAGGTCATCAGAGTCCACAAACTAGAGCATTAACACAGGAATTTATGGAAAAGTTTTATGATAAATTGGGATACTATAATTGTACTGACTTAAAAGCTAAGTACAAAAAAGATGATGACAGAAGATGCATAGTTATGATAGAGACTGCAGCTGAGGTTTTAGATGAAATCGTAAGAAGAGAAAGATAGGTGAAAAGAATGGATTTTAAAAGTGTAGAATATGGAGAGAACAAAGTAATATTAAAAGATGCAAAAAACTTTAATATAAAACAAGTTTTTGAATGTGGTCAATGTTTTAGATGGGAAAGAACAGAAAGTGGTTCATACATAGGAGTTGCCTTTGGAAAGGTTATAGAGTTAGCTCAAGAAGGACATGATGTAATAATATACAATACTAACAAAGAGGATTTTGAAAATATTTGGGTTGATTATTTCGATTTAGAAAGAGATTATTCAAAAGTAAAAGAAGCTTTATCTTGGGATGAAACATTAAAGAGTGCTGTTGAATTTGGATATGGAATAAGAATATTAAATCAAGATCCTTTTGAACTTGTTATTTCATTTATAATATCAGCAAGAAATAGTATTCCTGTAATTTCAAAGACCATAAAGAAAATAAGTGAAAGATGGGGAGAACCAATAGAGTATAATGGAAATACTTATTATTCATTCCCAACTCCAGAAAGTCTATCTAAGGCTTCAATAGATGATATAAGAGAGACAGGAGCTTCATTTAGAAGTAAGTATATATGTGATACAACTAAAAATATATATAACTGTGAGTTAGCTAAAAAGGGAATACTAGATGCACCAGAAGAAGATATAGTTGAAATATTAGAAAAATATGATTTAGAAAAGATAACTAATATGGATGCTGATGGATGTCATAAAGGACTTCAAGAATTTATGGGAGTAGGAGCAAAGGTAGCAGACTGTATAATGCTATTTTCTATGAAAAAAAGTTCTGCATTCCCAGTAGATGTTTGGGTTAAGAGAGCAATGATGCATTTTTATGGAGCTGATGATGCTTCATTAAATAAAATAAGAATTTTTGCAAGAGAGAGATTTGGAGAGTATTCTGGATTTGCTCAACAATATCTATTCTATTATGCTAGAGAAAATGGAATAAAGATCTAATAAAAAAACTTACAAACATATTTAGAGGATTACTAAATTTAGCTAAGGATTAAAATTCTAAAGCTTATTTAGATATTCTCTTTATATTGTTTGTAAGTTTTATTTTGATATAGTACATTTTGTTAATAACGGCCTTTTTTACGAATAGCTTTTGATTTTTTTATAGTAACATTAGCATCTCCAGGTTGCTTTTTTATGAATTTTAAGTAACGCTTAATTTTTTCATCATCTTTAAGTCTTGGAAGAGAATTAAGCCTAACAGCCAATTCATAGTTACTATATAAAGCATGTACTTGTTTATGACAAGGAACACAAAGCCAAGTTGTTTCATCAAATCTCCCACCTTTTTCACGAGGAATGAGATGATGTTCTGTGATTTTAGGAACTTTTCTTTCACAAAGAGCACATATATGAGTTTCTTTATTCATATTCATCACACCTTAAATAATTAAAATACTTATAAATATTATAATATATGTATTTAAAATTAAAAAAGCCGTTACTTTAATAGTTTGAAAATTTAAGAAGATTTATGCTAAATTTTTAAATTAATCTATTTTATTTTAAATATTATTTTTATTTTAAATGTTTATGTTTTTTTAGAGTATAAAATATTTTAGATATTATTGAAAGTATCATTACTAGAGATAAAATGAAAATTGCTAAAAATAAAAAATAAGATTCAGGCAAAACATTTATTATTGGATCTTTTTTAGGATCAAATATCCAGTAATCATTATTGAAAAATATTTTATGAAATAGGGTAAAGACTTTTGAAAAGTTTAAGTAAAAACTTAAGATTAAACTAAGAAATATAAATAAAACTTCATAGAAGAAAATATTAAAAGCTTTAAATGATATTTTTAGTTTGAATTTTTTTGATATTATAAATAAAATTATTCCTAAAATTAAGCAAGCTAATCCTATTAAATATATTGAAGAAAAAATTTCTTTAACTTCTAGAAAGTGAAATTCTCCTATAGGACTTATTTTAAAGTTTTTAAATTTAAGAACTTCTTCTTGGGGAGAATTTAAATAATGAATTATATTATTATAGTCATTTAAAATTTCTTCACTGCTAAGGTTGTTATACTTAGGGATTATATTAAGTTTAATAAATAGGGAATAGAGTACAGGAGAAATATTTAATGTTACAATAACAGAAAATACTACTGAACTTATTAGAAGGTAAAATGAAAATAATATATCTTTTAAAATCTTAATCATTATGTCTCCTTAAAATAATTATTTTTATTTATTCTAGACTTTTTTATTAAATATTAAACAAAAATACATATTTTAAGAAAAATTTTAGTATTAATTTATAGTATGTAATGTATTAAGAGATAATAATATGGAAATAAGTAATAAATAGATATATATATGAAAAAAGTAAATTAAAGAAATTTCAAAAGAATAGCAGAAAACTTAAGATAAATTACCTTAAACATGGAAAATAATAATAATATATTCTAAATAAATAAATTTAGTTATTGAATTTACAACTGGTAAATTATATGATAATAGTAAGAATTAGCACTCTATATTAATGAGTGCTAAACAAAAATTAATTAGCATTTTTAAGGAGGGTTTTTTAATGAGTATTAAACCACTTGGAGACAGGGTTGTTATTAAAAGATTAGAAGCAGAAGAAACTACTAAAAGCGGTATAATAGTTACTGGAACTGCTAAAGAAAGACCACAAGAAGCTGAGGTTGTTGCAGTGGGACCAGGAGCAATAGTTGATGGAAAAAGAACTGAGATGGAAGTTAAAATAGGAGATAAAGTATTATATTCTAAATATGCAGGAACAGAAGTTAAGTTCGAGGGGGAAGAATATACTATCTTAAGACAAGACGATATACTAGCAATAGTTGAATAGTTTTAAACTATAAGTGATTTAGATATTCATAATAGATTTGGGAGGTAAATTAATATGGCTAAAACATTATTATTCGGTGAAGAAGCAAGAAGATCTATGCAAGCGGGTGTAGATAAATTAGCTAACACTGTTAAGGTTACATTAGGACCAAAAGGAAGAAATGTTATTTTAGATAAAAAATTTGGATCACCATTAATAACAAATGATGGTGTTACAATAGCAAGAGAAATTGAACTTGAAGATGCTTATGAAAATATGGGAGCTCAACTTGTAAAAGAAGTAGCTACAAAGACTAATGATGTGGCAGGAGATGGAACTACTACAGCTACATTATTAGCACAAGCAATTATAAGAGAAGGATTAAAAAATGTAACAGCAGGGGCAAATCCTATATTAATAAGAAATGGAATTAAAACTGCAGTTGAAAAAGCTGTAGAGGAAATACAAAAAATTTCTAAGCCTGTAAATGGAAAAGAAGACATAGCTAGAGTTGCTGCAATTTCAGCGGCTGATGAAAAAATTGGTAAGCTAATTGCAGATGCTATGGAAAAGGTAGGAAATGAAGGCGTTATAACTGTAGAAGAATCTAAATCAATGGGAACTGAGTTAGATGTTGTTGAAGGTATGCAATTTGATAGGGGATATGTATCAGCTTATATGGTTACTGATACTGAAAAAATGGAAGCTGTTTTAGATAATCCATTAGTATTAATAACAGATAAGAAAATAAGCAATATACAAGATTTATTACCATTACTTGAGCAAATAGTTCAAGCAGGTAAAAAACTTTTAATAATAGCTGATGATATAGAAGGCGAAGCTATGACAACATTAGTTGTTAATAAATTAAGAGGAACATTTACTTGTGTTGGAGTTAAAGCACCTGGATTTGGTGATAGAAGAAAAGAAATGTTACAAGATATAGCTACTTTAACAGGAGGCGTTGTTATATCTGATGAAGTAGGCGGAGACTTAAAAGAAGCTACATTAGATATGCTTGGAGAAGCTGAAAGTGTTAAGGTAACTAAAGAAAGTACTACAATAGTTAATGGAAGAGGAAACTCAGAAGAGATTAAAAATAGAATTAACCAAATAAAATTACAATTAGAAGCTACTACTTCTGAATTTGATAAAGAAAAATTACAAGAAAGATTAGCTAAATTAGCAGGTGGGGTTGCAGTAGTTAAGGTTGGAGCTGCCACTGAAACAGAGCTTAAGGAAAGTAAGCTAAGAATAGAGGATGCTTTAGCAGCTACAAAGGCAGCTGTTGAAGAAGGAATAGTTCCAGGTGGTGGAACAGCTTACGTAAATGTAATAAATGAAGTGGCAAAATTAACTTCTGATATTCAAGATGAACAAGTTGGTATAAATATAATTGTAAGATCTTTAGAAGAACCTATGAGACAAATAGCTCATAACGCAGGACTAGAAGGTTCAGTTATAATAGAAAAAGTTAAAAATAGTGATGCAGGTGTAGGATTTGATGCTTTAAGAGGAGAATATAAAGATATGATTAAAGCTGGAATAGTTGATCCAACTAAGGTTACAAGATCAGCTCTTCAAAATGCAGCATCAGTAGCATCAACATTCTTAACAACAGAGGCTGCTGTAGCAGATATTCCAGAAAAAGAAATGCCTCAAGGTGCAGGTATGGGAATGGACGGAATGTATTAATAAAAGAATAAAAAGGATGACAGTTGAGTCATCCTTTTTTATTTAATTCTTATTGAAAATAATTACATAATATGATTAAAATGGTTTAAATGTCGAAAAAGTGATTGAAAAGTTTATGAAAACAGGTTATTTAGAAATTAATTGTAATTAAAAGTATTAATTTTAAGTTTTTAATTGGTATAAAAAATATATATTAAAAAAAATAAGAAATATTGTATTATTTTGTAGACAACTGGGAAAAACTGTGTTATTATAAATACATAAGTTACAAATGATTTTTGAAAAACAAAAGAATTATAAATACTAAAGATAAAATAATGACTAACAAATGAATTCATAGAACGAAAGATATTAAAGTTACATATGAGTTAAGTTTGAAAATAGTTTTTGCTATTAAAACAAAAGACATTAGAGAGATACGAAAGAATTTATAGAGTACTTAAATAAGTTAGAATAAACAAAAGATTTAAAAAACAAAAGATTTAAGATAACTTAAGACTTGAAATAACATAAGAGATTAAATATACAAATGATATATTAAAAGAGATTCTTTAAAAGAATCTCTTTTTTTATGCATATAAATGGTAAAAATGTCCATAATCCTAATATAAATCTAAAGTTAAATATTTTTTAACTTTAAAAAATATAAAAGGAGGACCATAAATGTTATTACTGAAAGCAAGTGCAATATGTGGAAAAGGAAATGAAGGGAAAAGAAATAAGAAAGGGGGATTCACATTAATAGAATTAACTGTTGTTTTAGCTATTATGGCTATAATTTTAACGGTTATAGCTCCAAATTTTTCATCTGTTAAGGATAGTGCTAAGGCAAAAGTAGATAAACAAAATTGTGCTGCTATTGAAAGATCTGTGGAAATGTTATTGGCAGAAGATGCTATTTCAAGTAGTGTTACAAATATAAAAATAACTTCAAGTAATGGAAATGTACAAATTTCAGGAATAAGTGATGATACGGGTAAAAGTAAGTTACAAGATTTACTTGAAGATTTAGATAAGCCTCAAAGTGGAGACTCTTATAATGTAGATATAGAAAATGGAAGAAAAGTTACGGTGTCTATAGTATAAATATACTTTAATTAAAGTAATTTCATAGGGGATGTATAAAATATAATAATAAAACTTATTTTACTACATGCCCTTATTTTTTAGGATTTAAAAAGGTGATATTTAATTATTTATTAAATAATATTTAACAAAACATTAAATAAATGAAAAAATTAAATTATTCGTATAATGAGTAAAAAAAGCTTAATCAAAAATGTTTACAAAAAATTTCAAGATGTTTATAATAATTATGAAATATTAATAAATAATTCATTTTTGAATGATTTTGGAGGAAATGTGTGTATAATATTTTTTTTATTTGGATTAATAATTGGAAGTTTTTTAAATGTGTGTATTTTTAGAATTCCTGCAGGGGAATCTATAGCATTTCCGCCTTCACATTGTGGTACATGCAAAAAACAATTAAAGCCTATAGATTTAGTACCTGTTTTTAGTTATTTGTTTTTAGGTGGAAAGTGTAGATATTGTAAGAGCAAAATATCTATAAGATATCCACTAATAGAATTGCTTACAGGTTTTTTATATTTTTGTGTATATAAATATTATGGTATATCTTTTTGGACAGTTAAGTACATAGTCTTAATTACATTTCTCATAGTAATTTCATTTATAGATTACGATACCCAAGATGTTTATGCGGTTACTACTTACCCAGCCGTAATACTTGGGATTATTTTTGCCCTAATAGAAAAGTTTTATTTTGGAGAAAACTTATTAAATTACTTTATGGGATTAGTAATATCAGCTTTAGTAATATTTTTAATTAGTAAATTAACTGGAGCTATGGGGAGTGGAGATATAGAGATACATGCCATAGCAGGAATTTTTTTAGGGTGGAAATTAGCAATAATAAATATATTTTTATCATTTATTATTGGGGGAATAATAGCAGTATTAGCTATTTTGTTTAAACAAAAGAAAAAAGGTGATTATATAGCCTTTGGACCAGCTATAGGAATATCTACTATTATTTTAATATTTTTTGGAAACATAATAATACCAATATATTTTGGGGTGTAAAAAATTTAATATACTAGTTTAGATTAAGTTTTATAGTTAAATTTTTAACTTGAAAAGGAGGCATTTTCTTTGATTAGTTATCAGAAAAAGCGTTTAGGAGATATACTAATTGAATCAGGAAAGCTTACAGAGGATAAGCTTAAAGAAGCATTGATTATTCAGAAGCAGGTTGGAAAGAGGCTTGGAGAAATTTTAGTTGAACAAAACTTTGTTACTGAAGAGGATATAATAGAAGTTTTAGAAAAACAATTAAATATTGAAAGAGTAAATCTTGAAATTATAAGAATAGATAGAAGAGCTATAAAGATGATTTCAGAAAATGTTTGTAGAAAGCATTTAATAGTTCCATATGAAATAGATGATAATACCATAAAAGTTGCAATGGCAGATCCCTTAGATATAGTTGCAATAGATGATGTTGAGATTTCTACAGGTTTAAATGTGCGTCCTTATATAGCAGTAAAACAATCTATTCAAAGAGCTATAGATATATATTATTCAAACCAAAAGGTTTTATCAGCAGCGGAAGAATTAACTAAGGAAGTTGATGAAGGAAATAATCTTATTTTAGATAATATTGAAGAAGTTGATAACTTAGATAATGCTCCAATTATAAAAATGATTGAATATGTAATGAAAAATGCAGTAGAGGAAAGAGCTAGTGATATACATATTGAAAGCTATGAAAATATATTAAGAATTAGATATAGAATAGATGGTAAATTACATACAATATCTACTTTGCCAGTAGATACCCTAGCTCCCTTAGTTACTCGTATTAAAATTTTAGCAAACTTAGACATATCAGAGAAAAGACTTCCTCAAGATGGAAGAATTCTTACTAGATTTGGAGATAAACAAATTGATTTAAGGGTATCTATTCTTCCAATGATAACAGGAGAAAAGATAGTTATAAGAATAATAAACAAGGAAAATTTCATAATTTCTAAGGAAGGGCTGGGAATAAAGGACTATGAACTTAATTTATTAGAAAAAATAACAAAGCATTCTAATGGAATAATTCTTGTTACAGGTCCTACAGGAAGTGGTAAAACAACAACGCTCTATACTATTTTAAATGAGCTAAATACAGATAGTAAAAATATTATTACTATAGAAGATCCTGTTGAAGTATCAATTGAAGGAATTAACCAAGTTAATGTTAATAATAAAGTGGGATTAACTTTTGCAACGGGATTAAGATCTATATTAAGACAGGATCCAGATATAATAATGATTGGAGAAATAAGAGATTCTGAAACGGCTCAAATAGCAATAAGATCTGCTATTACAGGTCATTTAGTTTTATCAACTTTACATACGAATAATGCTCCATCTAGTATTTTAAGACTTGAGGATATGGGGGTTCAAAGATATTTAATTGCAAATGCTATTAAAGGAGTTATAGCTCAAAGACTTGTTAGAAAAATTTGTCCAAAGTGTAAATTACAATATGATGCTACACCATATGAAAAAGAAATATTAAATATAGATAAAAATGAAGAACTTATACTTCATAAAGGTAAAGGTTGTGCTTATTGTAATAATACTGGTTATGTAGGTAGAATGGGTATTTATGAAATTATGGAAGTGACTAAAGAACATAGAGAGGCTATTTTAGAAAATAAAAGTGCGGATATTCTTAAGGAGATTTCAATTAAAAATGGCATGAGAACTCTTGGACAAGCATGTAGAAGTTTAGTCTTAGAGGGAAATACCACAGTTGAAGAAATGTTAAATATAACTTATGATATGTAATTTGCTAAAAGAAAAGGAGATGAATTATGGCAATTTTTAAATATAAAGCTATTAATTCAGAAGGACAAAGAATAGAAGGTTCTCAAAGTGCTGATTCTGAAAGTCAAATCAGGGAAATGCTTTTATCAAATCAATATTATCCTCTAAGTATAGAAAAGGAAAATAGTAAAAGTAAAAAGAGTTTTTCTTTTAATAGTAAAGTGAAGCTTAAGGATATAGCAGTATTTTGTAGACAGTTTTATGTTATGTTAGATTCTGGATTGTCTATTGGTAAGGCTTTAAATATATTAATAGAACAATGTGAGAAACCAAAGCTTAGGGAAGCCTTAATTGGAGTAAACGGAGATTTGAAAAGAGGAGAAACCCTAGCAAGTTCCATGAGAAAAAGAAAAGATGTTTTTCCTAACTTACTTACTAGTATGATTGATGCTGGGGAGAGAAGTGGTAACTTAGATATAATCTTAAAAAGAATGGCTGAGTACTACGAAAAAGAGACAAAGATTAGAGGAAAGATTAAAAGTGCTATGATTTATCCTATAGTTCTTGGAGTGGTAGCTATTATTGCTATTACTTTTATTCTTACCTTTGTAATGCCAACCTTTGTGCAGATGTTTGAAGAAAATAATGTAGACCTTCCAATGTCAACCAAGATGGTTCTTGGGACAAGCAAAATGTTAGGTAAGTATGGAATTATAATTTTTTTAATTTTAGTAACAGCAATTATATTACTTGGCAAATATTTAAAGAGTGAAGAGGGTCAATATAAGTTAAGTTCAATAAACTTAAAAATTCCAGTAATAAAGAAATTAACTCAAAAAATAATAGTTTCTAGATTTACAAGAACTATGGGAATAGTATCATCAAGTGGAATGTCTTTAGTAACCTCTATAGAAATAGTTGCCTTTGTAGTTGGAAATAAAATTGCAGAAAAGGAATTATTAAAAGTAAAAGAAAAGGTCTTAAAAGGGGAAGGGTTAGGAGATTCAATAATGAATATAAAAATCTTCCCACCAATGCTTGCTTCCATGGTTAAGATTGGAGAGGAAGCTGGTTCACTAGATAGCATATTAGATAAAACAGCAGACTTCTATGATGATGAATTAGAAAGAGAAATAAAAACAGCAACAGCCTTAATAGAGCCATCAATGATAGTTCTTATGGGAATAATTATAGGGTTCCTACTAATTTCAATATTAACACCTATGTTTAAAATGTATAACAGTATAAGTTAGTTTAAATTTTAGGAGATGAAAAAAAGTGAGTATTAGAAGTGAGAGAAGGAAAAAAGGCTTTACTTTAATAGAACTTATTATAGTTGTAGCAATTATAGGAATATTAGCAGCTATAGCTATACCAAACTTTTTAGCTATTCAAAGAAAAGCTAGAATTCAAGCTGATATTGCAACAGGAAAAACAATATATGATGCTACTATAGAGTTGATTGCTGAAGGAAAAGAAGGGTTTAATATGCCTGAGAAAACAACTATAAAAGATAAGGATGGAAAGTTGATTACTTATTATGGATATGGTATTGACTTATCTAGTTCGAGTGATGAAAGAGCAAAAGAATTAAGAAAGTATATATTAAATAGCACTAATTTAAAACCTAAGGCATTTAAAGATTGTCATTTTTATGTAAGTGTAACATTTAATTATTCAAGTGATAATTCAGAAAATGGATATGATTTAAATAAACCAATAGTTAGAGTAGATATTATAGGTGCAGATAATAATTCTAGAGGTGAAGTGTATCCTGATAACAAACTTTTAAATTAAAAGTTACTAGGCTTTTAATATAGATTACATATTATTTTAAGGAGGAAAACCAATGAATACAAAAAAACAAACTAAAAAGAAAAAAGGTTTTACGCTAATAGAGCTTATTATAGTAATAGCAATTATAGCAATATTAGCAGCAATAGCAATACCAAACTTCTTATCAATACAAAGAAAAGCAAGAGTTAAGGCTGATATAGCAAGTGCAAAAACAATATATGATGCAACATCAGCTTTGATTGCAGAAGGTAAAATTGTTCCAACTTCTAATGGTGTTACTTTTACATTAGATAATGGTAACGTGACAGCAAAGCCAGAGGATGTTGGAGAGCCAAAAACAAATGCTAATGCTGCAAATGATTTACAATCATATCTTCAAACAATACCTAAGCCAGAATCAATAGCAAATCAAAAGTTTGAAGTTACAGTAAGTGGAGAGGAAAATTCACCTAAAATACAAGTTAAAATTGGAGAAAGCACAAATGTTTATCCAGAGGCAAGTGCAGGTTATGAGTTAAATAAATAATAAGGAGGACTAATAATGTTTTTAAGAAAACAAAATAAAAAGAAAAAAGGTTTTACATTAATAGAACTAATTATAGTAATAGCAATCATAGCAATATTAGCAGCAATAGCAATACCAAACTTTTTATCAATACAAAGAAAAGCAAGAGTTAAAGCAGATATAGCGAGTGCAAAAACAATATATGATGCAACATCAGCTTTGGTTGCCGAAGGTAAAATAATACCAGGAACAGAATTAAAGACTGAAACTGAATTTGAAACTAGCCAAAATTCTAATAATGATGTTAAAGATATACAAGGATATCTTCAAACTATACCTAAGCCAAAATCAATTGATGGTGGTGTATTTGCAGTAGAAGTTTCTGGAAGTGAAGAGGCTCCGGTTATCAAAGTATATATAAAGTCTAAGAACCAAAATTACGTGGTTTATCCAAATGGAAAAGGAGCATATGATTTAAATGGAGATGGATTAGCTGCTCCACAAGAATAGACGTAAATTAATTATGTATAGAATTATTAAAAGTGTAAGGAAATAGTTCCTTACACTTTTCAACTATAAAGGTAAAGGAGGGAAAGTTTTGGCAATAGAAAATAAAGAGAAGAAAAGTATATTGCATATGGATGTTTCTGATATACTTAAGGCTCTTAAGAAGAAAAATTCTGAGAAAAAGAATGATAAAAAAGGTAGTAAGAAAAAAGCTAAGACTGTTATATGTAAAAAAGCTATTTCTATTGATATTGGAAGTGAGAATACCAAGGTTGTTGTTGGAAGATATCATAAAAATAAGGTTAGTATAGATAAGGCTTTTTCTTTTAAGACTCCGAAAGGTAGTATAGATGATGGTCATATTAAGGATATAGATAATTTAGCTATGGCTATTAATGATGCTTTGGATTCTAATAATGTTAAGAATGATAATGTAATTTTTACTACAAATAGCACTTCTATTATAAATAGAACAATTATTATTCCAAAGGTTAATGAGGATGAAATAGAATCAGTTATTAAGTACGAAGTTCAGCAATATCTTCCTATAAACTTAGAGGATCATATGATTCAATATAATGTTTTAGGGGAAAAGGTTATTGATGGGAATGAAAAGCTAGAGGTTTTAATTGTGGTTTATCCCAATAAGATGGTTTATTCCTATGCAGAGCTTGTTAATAAAATTGGTGGAAAACCATATGCTTTAGATTTAAATTATAATTCTAAAAGAAAAGCTTATTACGTAATGAATCCTGAAATAAAGGAGTCTATTTTAAGTATTGATATGGGAGCAGAAAATATAGCATTAACAATAATGAAAGACAATGAGTTAATACTTATAAAAACTACAAAATCTGGTGGGAATTATTTAAATAGTAAAATATCAAAGGTATTAGAAATTTCATTAGAAAATGCAGAGATGCAAAAGAGAGAAAATTGTAATTTGATGAATAGGGAAGAAGGGCCTTTAGAGCATGTTGTTAGAGAGGTTGTAGATTCTTGGTTTGATGAAGCAAGTAGAATAATTAAATATTATAAAAGTAAAAATACTCAAAATAATATAGACAAGATATATATTTGTGGAGGAAGTTCAAACATAAAGGGACTAGAAAGATATGTATCTACTAAACTAAACATGAAAGTAAAGATAGTTCAGGGAAATAGTAATATAGAATTTAAAAAAGGCGTTGAAGAAGTGAATATTTCAGAATACATAAACGCTATTGGAGCCTTAATAAGACTTTAGGTTGGTGATAAATAATGAGAGATTTTAACTTTTTCTCCCATATAACTGAGGAAAGAAAAAGTGATTCAAAAAGAAAATACATAGGATTTGGATTAATTGGAGCTTTAGTCTTTATATTTGTAGTTAATTTTTCCATAAATATTATACACGAGCATGTTTTAGATAAAAACATAAGTTATTATGAAGGGGAAATAGATACCCCAGATATGAAAGAAAAGTTAGGTATAGCAACGAAGGTTGAAAAGGAGCATGATACTTTAGAAAAGTATTACAATGATGTGAAGGTGGCTACAGAACAAGTTTATGATAATAATTATGTAACTACTCAAAGAATTAAGATAATAAATAGTACTGTTCCTAAGGATTTAGTATTTACTCAAATAAGTATAGATAATAAAACTTTAACAATACAAGCATTATCAAAAACAAGAAGTGCTATAAGTGATCTTCAATATAACTTAAATAATTTAGGTTTTATAGAAAATACATATATAAGTGGAATTGGAGAAAGAAATGCACAGGGAGACTATTCATTCTCCATAAGTTGTACTTTAAAGGAGGTAGGAAATAATGAAAATTAATAAAAGAGAAAAAACTTTATTATTTGTCCTAGCTCTAGGGGTTGTTGGTTTTGGATATTATAAAGTGGTTTGGGATTATCAATATAACAAATTAAAAGATTTAAAATCAAAGGAACTAAAAGTAAAAGAAGAATATAACCATGATGTGAAAATGGTTAATTCTACAGAACCTAATAAAGAAGAAATAAATATTTTTAACTCAGAGATTCAAAACTTAACATCAGGATTTTATTCAAACATATCACAGCCCAATATAATATTAGAATTAAATAATCTTATGAATGATGCAAATGTTAAAGGAACTATGAGTTTTTCTGAAATAAAAACTATGCCGGTTATGGACAAGCAAGATGGAGATTCCTCTAGTAAAAGTGAGGATGATGAAAATCCAAATCAAATACAGGGAATAGTTAATGATTATAATAATATAACTGATAAGAAGAAAAATGAAGATAACAAAGATAAAAAGCAAGAAGAAATATATAACTTAAGCCAAATGACAGTTTCATTAAGTGTAAATGGTACTTATGATAATGTTATGAAATTTATGAAGTCTATTGAAGAGAATCCAAAGCACATAAATATACTTAATTTTAATTTAAGTGCACAAACTGATAGAAATGTATCAGCAAATATGAATATACAACTTGTTGCAATTCCAAAGATAGATGCTTCAAAAGAAGAGTTTACAACAGCTGATGAGAAGTATGGTAAGGAAAATCCCTTTTCAGGAGCAAGTGCAGTTGGAACAGGAACAATAGAAAATGAATTGGAAAATTCAAAAGTTAAGAATGATTTCTTAATGACTGTTAGGCCTATAAACTCAGATTTACCAACAATAGTTTTAGGTAAATCAGATGATAAAGATAAAAAAACATATTTAAATAATGATGAAAACTCAGTAAGTAATATTGAGATGTACATTTCAGGTGACAATGGAAAGTACTATTACAAATACAAGGTTGAAGGAAAAAGTTACCCAACAAAATTTGAAGGTAATGGAGAAGAATTTAAACCCAATGGAAATGATATAAACTTTGAAATATTCTCAGAGAAGAGAGTAAATAAAGATGATAAATCTGGAGCTAACATAAAAATTGTGAATAGTTCAGATAAAGAAGTTAATTTAATAATAAATAAGGAGGACGAAAAAAGTCCAAGAGTTAATGTAACCACAGATGGCAAGGTTAAAGTGATTAAAAACTAATAGAAAAGGTGTGTGAAGCTATGGGTATCAAAAAAAGAAAAAGTAAAAAAGGGTTTACAGTAATAGAAGCTATAATTAGTTTGGTTTTGTTTACTTTAATAATGATACCCCTAGGTAGCTTTACTTTAACAGCTGTTAAAACATCAGTAAAAAGTGGTGAAAAACAGCAAGCTATAGATATTGCTCAAAGTACCATTGAACAAATAAAGGCATTAAAAATTGATAAATTATATAATTTATCCACATATCCGGATAAAAATAAAATAGTATTGAATAATGGAATGATTATAACTTTAAATAAAGAAAATAATAGTCAAGATAACTTTGATTCTTATAAAGTTAATGGTATTTTTAAACCTAATAATACAAATAAGAGTTTTGAGATTGAGGGTACTATAACTCCAAATTTAAATGATTATAATCATAATAAAGGCGAAGAAAATAAAGAGAGTGAAAAATTAGACTTTAATTATTGTGTTTATATTGGGAATACTAGTATAACTGTTTATAAAATAGTAAATAGGGTATGGTACAGATTAAAATATAAAAGAATTAACAATGAAAATAATGATTTACTTGAATTGAGTATAGATAAGAATATTAAAGGTGAAGTTGATATCAGATCAACACATGAAACTGATATAGATGTATCACCAAATACTGATAATGTAAAAACTAAAAAGGATTTGAATGAATCAGATCTATTAGATAAAGATAAAGAGTCTAAAGTTAAAGTTCTTTTTTATGAAGATGAAAAAAATAAAGCTATAAAGTTGAAAGCTTCTAATAGTGATATAAATGGTGATTTAAGTGTATATGCTTATAAATACAAGGGGAGTGGTGTAAGGTATTATGATAATATTGAAAATACTAATCCTCAAGGAATAGTTAAAATTTATAAAAACTATGTTGAGAAATCACCTTATGACAATAAAGTTGGTTTATATGATATAGATTTAAATGTTAATTATGGAAATCAAGAGATATATAGTATAAAGGCTACAGAATTTATAGGAGAGTGATAATATGTTATACATGAAGAAGAAAAAAGGAGCTTCTCTTGCATATGTAATAGTAGTCTTGGCAATAATTGCAACAATAGGTACAGCTATAGTTTCACTTTCTTTAGCAAATTATAAAGCTATAATAGTTGATTCTAAAAAAACTCAAAATTTATATATGTCAGAATCAGGGTTAGATGAGGCTAAAGTGAAAATTAATAATTTGACTTCAAAGGCTGTAGAAGCGGGAAATAATGCTGTAACTAAAAGTAGTATTGAAAATTTAACTTCTGAAAATATAGAGAGTACTCAAAATGAGATTTTTAAAAAAGAATATAAAAAATATATACATAATAATTTAAAGAGTTTATTTAAAATTAAAGAAGGACATGTCTTGTTTAATACAAAAGGATTTAAATATGAAAAAGAAGATAATTATTATGATATAGAGTTAGTTTTTATAAATAATAATAAATTAGATTTAGATAATGGAATAAACCAGTTAAGTGATTTAGATAAGAACTTTATTTTTGTACTACCGAAAAATAAAAAAAGTGATAAGGAGATTCTAAGCCTAAGATTAAATTCAAAATTTAATGTTAAAGATGGAAATGAAATTAAAAACTATAAGGATGTATCATTAACTTTTGAGATAGAAGTGCCAGATTATAATGGAGCATATTATACAGAAAAGATACCAGTATATAATATATGGCAACAAGGTTTAGTGGTAGGTGAAAATCTTAATATTAATCAAAATAGCAATTTAAATATAAATGGAAGTGTTTATGTTTCAGCAAATTATAATTTTGAAGATAATAAGTCATATAAAAATGAAAGTCAAAATAAAAATGCAAGTGGAATAGTTATTTCTGGTGGTGATTTAAGTATAGATAACGGAACTTTAGTTAGTAAGCAAGACATAATTCTTAATGGAGAGAATGGAGAGCTTAAAGTTTTATCTTCAGTGGGAGAAAGTAATAATGGAGTATATACACATAATCTTGGTATATATTCTTTTGAAGATCTTAATTCTAATAAAGTTTTTGGTAATAGTAAAAATTTAAAGGGAAATAAAATTGAAACTAAAGTTCCAGTTTATACTATGAATGATTTAATAATGAATGGATTAAACTCAACAATAAAACTTCAAGATGGTTTTTATGGAATAAATAGTAACTCTGGTGATAAAACTTTAACTGGAGAAAAACAAAATTCAAGTGCTATAATAATAAATTCAAAAGATTTAGGCAATGGATCAAGTTTAGATATTAAGAATAAAGCTGTAATAATGGGAAGTGCATATATAAATACTTTAGGTGAAAGTTACCAAACAGGGGAGTCTTTAGCTGTAAAGGGAAACTACATAGCTTATACATATGCGGTTAAAGGTAAAAATGTTGAGTTTAAATATTATAATCCGCTACAGTTAGTTGAGAGTATAAATGGAGATAGCAGTTTAGACGCTAAAGCTAAATACTTTAAGGAAGCTAGCAAGAGTTTTAATATAAAAAGTAGTGGAATAAAATTACCTAACGCTGATGATGTAAAAAGTGTTGGGGTAACTGTAGATGGTAATAATGATATAAAAGGAAACAACTTGGGCTTAGATGATATTAAAAAAATAAGAGAAGAATATGTAGATAATTATTTTAGAAAAGTAAATTCCATAAATACAGAAACAACAATTTCTAGAGAAAAGAAATATACAAATAAAATTACAAAGGATAATGATTTAATATATATTGATATAAATAATGGAGCTAATGTTCTAAAAAATATAGAGAATAGTCCGTTGAAAATAAAAGATAAATTAATAACAATAAATAAAAGTTGTAATGGAATTATTATAACAGATAAAGATATAAAAATAGATAGTAGTATAGATTTTAAGGGAACTATAATAACTACTGGGAATTTAGATGTTTTAAATAAGGATACGGCTAAAAAACAAAATATAAGTATAACTTATGATGAAGAATATTTAAAACAATTAATAGGAAGTAATTATGAATATTTTAAAGGCGTATTTACTGGAAATCCAGATTCTACATATTTATTAGTAAAATCAGAAAAAGATATAAATGATATAACTTTAGATTTAGTTAAAACAAGTAATTGGGAAGTAAACTAACTATTAAGAGAAAGATGGTGATTAAATGAAAAATTTAAAATTAAGAAAAAGAGGTCTTTCTCTTATAGAATTAGTTGTAGCACTATCATTAATAGCAATCATATTAATGATAGTCAGCCCATTCTTTATTTCAAATTATGTAACTTTAGATAAGACAAGCAATCAAATAGATTTTCAAAGGGAAGCAAAGTCTATAATGAATTATTTTACTGAATCATCTATGGAAGCTTCAAAAATTTCAAGTATTAAAATTGATAATAGTAAAGATAGTATTGATCTAACTAGAAATAGTACAACCGTTGGTCTAGGAAAAGGAGATAATATATCAATAACATTTGATAATGATGAATTAGATAATAATATAAAAACTACTTTTAGGTTAGAAAATGAAGTTTTATATTATAAAAAAGATAATAAAGAAGAGTTTCAGATAGGAAAATTTGTAAAAGATATAGAATTTAATGCCTTACCTAGTGGAAAAAATTTTAATACAGCTAACTCAATAGAGGTAAAAATAGAATTTGATACTAAGAATGCTAATCCATATGAGGTTAGTAATATATTAACTTTTAGAAATAAAAAATAAAAGAGGGGTTGGAGGTGAAGTGGTTGATTAAGTTAGTTGATAACAGGAGAAATAGTTTTATTTTTATATTAACAATAGGGATAATAAGTTTAATAAGTTTAAATGTTTTAGCTTATTCAATCTTAGATACTAAAATAAGTACTAATAATACAGAATATAAAATAAATAACAATGAAGAAGTCAATGTGACTTATATGGTACAGCTACAAGATTTATCTGCTAGATACTTTGGGGATAGTTTTTGGAATGGATATAATTATGTAGAAGAGCTTAGAAATATAACACTAGATTTAAATGTACCTAAGGGAATGCAAGTAAAAGAAATAAAGTGGAGTCAAGATGGAATTAATGAAAATATTAATATTGATGGAGCGAATCTTAATTCAATTAAGCTCCCAAATGTAGAATATAAACTTTCAGGAAATTGGTGGGATAGGTATTATAGTGCTGATCCTTTTAAAATTACCATAAAATATATTGGTAAGAATTTAAAGAATGAGGCTATTAATGAATATATTGTAGATGGAAGTATAAAAATAAATGGATCTACCTTGGCAAACTTACCGGAGGTAAAATTTACTGTTAATAATGGATTAAATGTAAATATATCTGTAAGTGATTCAAGGGGGATTTTAGGAAAAACTTATAATACTGAAAATGATAAAGCAAATAAAATTTATTATGAAGATTTAACTCAAGATAATACTTTAATAGGAAGAGGTCTAGCTAATTTTAAAGTTTCAGGAATAGCAAAGAATAAAAATAGTGATTATTATTTAAAATACAGATTTATAAAAAAGGGACAAGATGACAATACTGAATGGAAAAGTATACTGTTAACTACAAATAGTATAAATGCAGATATAGATTATGATAATCCCAATAATTTAACATTTAGATCTTATGATGTTAACCATTTGCCTACATTAAGTGGTAATAGCCAATGGTCTGACCCTAATTTAGTATTTAAAAATCCATCAAGTAATATAAAATATTTACCTACAACTGTTGCTAGTAGTAAAAGTCAATATGGACATTTAGCTAGTTATATTGATAGTGATGGAATAACACAATACAAATGGGTACCTAATATGACTTTTTATAATGATATGTACATTGGTGGAGAATATAAAGAGGCAGCTAAATATTGGGGGTACATAAAACCTAAAAAAACTGGGTGGTATATCTTAGGGATACTATCTGATGATGGTGCTAAGGGAACTATTACAGCAGATGGAAAAGCATATGAATTTTCAAAGAATGGATTTTATCCTCATGGTGTACAGTATTTTTCAAATCGTGATGCAAATCCAATATATTTAAGTGAAGATGAATATTATCCTATATCATTAGAATATTTTAACTGGGGAGGGGGAGGTGCCTTCAAAGTAGGGTATAAATATAGTGAATATAGAGATTATGGATATAAATATGGAGAACCTGATTATATGGGGGAGGATGGATCTGCATTTACTTTCTATCCTTCAAAAAGTAAAGAACCAGGTGAAAATGCCGATGGAATATTTACTGGTGGAAAGGATGGAATACCATTTCCATCAGAAGAAGGTAGTTACTACATCGATTATAGAATAGTATCTATAGATAAGAATAATGATTCAAGTCAAGAGTTGTTAAAGGAAGGTAAATATGGTTATTTTAATGTAGAGAATAGATTTATTACTAATATAAGTATAGAAAATGGAAAAAAATTAATCCAAGGGAAAAAATATGATTTAAAATATACATTAAAACCTAAGCCTATTGCAACTAAAGATATAAGTAATATTTCTAGTGACAAGTTACCAAATACTATAAGACTAACTGACATAAAAATAAATGGAATGTTACCTCCAGGAATTAAGTTCGTTTCAGAAAGTAATAGTAATTTAAATGAGAATTCAAATAGCTATTATATAATAGAAAAATCTGGTGATGAGACACCAAATGGTACTAATTTTACAATTAAATTTAGTAATGATTTGGTTTATACTTTAGATAAAAATGATATGATGTATAAAGCTGAAATTATAGAAATTCCAGTTAAAATACAAATTGGTAGAATCGGAGAATTTATTTTTAATGGAAGTGATAATAGAATTACCTATAAGTATTATGGAAAGGATATGGCAACTATAACTCAATATTTTCCTACAATAAATATAAATGCTATAAGTAGTTCTAAAATAATTAAGATGGGAATTTTAGATTCAGCAGTTAAACCTAGTAATATTGGAAATGTTAATAGTATAAGTAATGTAGTAAATGGAATTCCAAATAAAGTTGCATTAAGTGTAAAAATAAATTCATTAGGAACTATTATTAATGTTTCTTTAAATTCAAATTACTTAAGAACAGGAAATAGAGATATAACTGTAAGTAAATATAAGATAATAAATGGAAATGTTGACTTTGGAAAATCTGAAACTGCAGAATTTAGTTTAAACAATAATAATATATCCATAAAAGATAAAGATAAATTTAAATTAGAAGAAGGTACTGATTATTTAATTGTTATAAATATTACACCAGACATACCAAATGTGGAGCAATTAAAAGTAGTGGGTTCTATTGAAGGTGCAAGTGATATGGATAAGCATTATGCAATTCTTCAGCCAACAGAAATGCCAGATGTATTTTAATCTAAAAGAAAAATAAGATCACATGAATTAATTTGTGGTCTTATTTTTGTATTTATCAATAAATTTTAGAGCATAATATATTTAATTAAGACTTAAAAATAAGATTAATATAGAAATGCTTTAGTATTATTTAATAAAAAGTGAATATTTATTTATAACTAGGAAAATAAAGGAAATATTTCATTGAAAAGCTTTATTATTACAAATAATATGTAAGATATATATAATAAAATAAAAAATGTATGTATTAATATGAAAAGTACAACTAATAAGTAGATACTATATTACATGAAAATAAGTGAATTATTTCTTGCAAATTATATATAATATGATGTTAAAAAATTAGTTATGAACTTTTGAGATTTATTTTATGCATTTTGTTGACAAGCTTTCTTTCATAGATTATAATAAATAAAAATTAAACAAAACGGAATATAAACAAACTCGTATAAGCTTTGAATAAGGCAAGGCGTTTCTACCGGAAACCTTAAATTTCCGTCTATGAGTGAATTTGATATACTATAGGTGTACTATAAGCATATTAACTTCACTTGGGAGTTATTATGCTTTTTTTTGAAAATAAAATTTCATCTTTTGTGTATATTTGCAAGTTTGCTTTCAAAAAATAAGTAGGAGTTTAAAAGGTAGAAATGCGGAAAAACATTTAATTGTACGTAAATAACTTAAAGATAGTGTGTGGAGGCGATAGTATGGCAAGAATATTAAAAACAGCATATACATTTGATGATGTATTACTAGTACCAAACAAATCAGAGGTCCTACCTAATGAGGTTTCTTTAAAAACTCAATTAACTAAAAAAATTCAATTAAATATTCCATTAATGAGTGCAAGTATGGATACAGTTACTGAATCTAAAATGGCAATAGCTATGGCTAGAGAAGGTGGAATAGGAATAATCCATAAAAATATGACAATAGAAGATCAAGCAAGAGAAGTTGATAGAGTAAAAAGACAAGAAAATGGAGTAATAACAGATCCGATATTCTTATCAGAAGATCACACAGTAAGAGAAGCTTTAGATTTAATGGCTCAATACAGAATTTCAGGAGTTCCTGTAACAAGAGAAGGAAAACTAGTTGGAATCATAACAAACAGAGACATAGTATTTGAAACAAACTACGATAAAAAAGTTTCAGAGGTTATGACAAAAAGTCCATTAGTTACTGCGAAGGAAGGAACTACATTAACTGAAGCATTAGAAATATTAAAGCAACATAAAATAGAAAAGCTTCCTTTAGTTGATGATGAAAATAATCTAAAAGGACTTATAACTATAAAAGATATAGAAAAAGCTAAAGCTTTCCCAAATGCAGCTAAAGATGAAAAAGGAAGACTTTTATGTGGAGCTTCAATCGGTGTAACTAATGACATGATGGAAAGAGTAGATGCAGTAGTTAAAGCGAAGGTTGATGTTATTGTTTTAGATACAGCTCATGGTCATTCAAAAGGAGTTATTGAAGGAGTTAAGAGAATAAAAGCTAAATATCCTGAACTTCAAGTAATAGCTGGTAACATAGCTACACCAGAGGCTGTAAGAGATTTAGCAGAAGCAGGTGCAGATTGTGTTAAAGTAGGTATAGGACCTGGATCAATATGTACTACAAGAATAGTTGCAGGTGTTGGGGTTCCTCAATTAACAGCAGTTATGGATTGTGCTGAAGAAGGTAAAAAATTAGGAATACCAGTAATAGCTGACGGTGGATTAAAATATTCAGGGGATATAGTTAAGGCTTTAGCAGCTGGAGCTTGTGCAGCTATGATGGGATCAATCTTTGCAGGATGTGAAGAAGCACCAGGAGCTATAGAAATATATCAAGGTAGGAGCTACAAAGTTTACAGAGGAATGGGTTCACTTGGAGCTATGGCTAAAGGATCAAGTGATAGATATTTCCAAAATGGCACTAAGAAATTCGTTCCAGAAGGTGTAGAAGGAAGAATTGCTTACAAAGGACATTTAGCAGATACTATCTACCAATTAATAGGTGGAATAAAATCAGGAATGGGTTACTTAGGAGCACCAACTTTAGAAAATTTATATGAAAATGCTAATTTTGTTGTTCAAACTTCAGCAGGATTTAGAGAAAGTCACCCTCATGATATAAACATAACTAAGGAAGCACCAAACTACAGTGTTAACCAATAATTAGATTAAAAGCTTCAGCAAAATGTTAAAATATATATTAAGTTTTAACATTTTGTTGAATATATTTTATACATAAACGGAAAATGAAATTGTGGAGGAAAGCAAATGAGAGATTTAGTTTTAGTTGTCGACTTTGGTGGGCAATATAATCAATTAATAGCTAGAAGAGTTAGAGAATGTGGAGTTTATTGTGAAATAATACCTTACACATACAGCATAGAAAAAATAAAAGAAAAGAATCCAAAAGGTATAATATTCACTGGTGGACCAAACTCAGTTTATGGAGAAAACACTCCTACATTAGATAAAGAAATATTCAACTTAAATGTTCCTGTATTAGGAATATGCTATGGAGATCAATTAATGGCACACCTTTTAGGTGGAAAAGTTGATACTGCTCCAGTAAGAGAATATGGAAAAACTAATGTAATTTTAGACAATTCATCAAAATTATTTGCTGGAATAGAAGCAGATGAAACTTGTTGGATGAGTCACACTGATTACATAGCAGAAGCACCAGAAGGATTCAAAATCATAGCTCATACAGATGTTTGTCCAGTAGCGGCTATGGAAAACGAAGAAAGAAGACTTTATGGAGTTCAATTCCATCCAGAAGTTGAGCACACTCCATTTGGTCAAAACATGATGAGAAATTTCCTTTACAATATATGTGGATTAGAAAATTCTTGGTCAATGGCTTCTTTCGCAGAAGAAAAAATAGCTGAAATCAAGAAAATAGTTGGAGATAAAAAATTAATATGTGCATTATCAGGTGGAGTTGATTCATCAGTTGCAGCTGTTATGGTTCACAAGGCTGTAGGTAAGCAATTAACTTGTATCTTTGTTGACCACGGTCTATTAAGAAAAGATGAGGGAGATCAAGTAGAAAAAATCTTCAAAGAAGGTTTTGATATGAACCTTATCAGAGTTAATGCTCAAGATAGATTCTTAGGTAAATTAAAAGGAGTTTCAGATCCAGAAACTAAGAGAAAGATAATCGGAGAAGAATTCATAAGAGTATTTGAAGAAGAAGCTGGAAAATTAGGAGATATTAAATTCTTAGTTCAAGGAACAATTTATCCAGACGTTGTTGAAAGTGGAACAGATACTTCAGCAGTAATTAAGAGTCACCATAACGTTGGAGGACTTCCAGAAGATATGGAATTCTCATTAATAGAGCCATTAAGAGAATTATTCAAAGATGAAGTAAGAGCTGTAGGAGAAGAATTAGGAATTCCTCACCACTTAGTATGGAGACAGCCATTCCCAGGACCAGGATTAGCTATAAGAGTTCTAGGAGAAGTAACTGAAGATAAATTAGAAGTTGTTAGAGAAGCTGATGCTATATTCAGAGAAGAAATAGCTTTAGCAGGTCTTGAAAGTGAAATATGGCAATACTTCGCAGTATTACCTAACATTCAATCAGTTGGTGTTATGGGAGACGAAAGAACTTACTGCCACACTGTAGGATTAAGAGCAGTTACATCATCAGACGGAATGACTTCAAACTGGGCTCATATACCATATGAAGTTATAGATAAGGTTTCAAGAAGAATTGTAAATGAAGTTAAGGGAGTTAACAGAATTGTTTACGATGTAACTTCAAAACCACCAGCAACTATCGAGTGGGAATAATATAAATAATTAATTCAGATAGGTATTAATCCTATCTGAATTTTAATATAATTTATCTGGTTAAAAATTCTTAATAGGTCTAAATCAGATAAAATTTAAGTATCCAAACTAATCAAAAGATATATAAATTTTTATTACGGATAAATAGGCAGTCATTTTAGTATGATTGTCTATTTATCTTGTTATAATCAATAAAAATGTATGATTACTTGTGATTAGATTATAAAGGGGATTTAATAATATTTTGTGGATAATTTAGAGTTTTAATTTTGGTGGATAATTTTATATTTATAAATTACTTATAATTTAAAATAAAAAAGTAGCTATGAAATTTCATAGCTACTTTTTCTTTTATATAAATGTTTTATTTTGCTGATTTCTTTTGTAAAGCTTGGAATAAAGCTATTACTCCAATTGCTACAATTATTAAAACTATAAATACTGAAAATCCTTGTGAATATCCAGCAAATCCTGATCTGTTTAGGAATGATGCCATTACAGGAGGTATTAAGAATCCACCTAAAGCACCTAATCCACCAATCCATCCTGAAGCTCCACCCATTGCCTCTGGAACTGCGTTAGGAACTATTTTAAATACTGCTGCGTTTGCAACTCCCATACCAATAGCAAGTAAGATTATACCTATTATTGCTAAAGTCATAGTTGAAGCAAAAGTCATACAAATTGCACCGATAAGTGCTATTCCTAGAGAAACTATAGTAGTTATTTCTCCACCGTTTTTATCAGCAACTTTTCCACCATATATTCTAGTTAATGAAGTTAATATAGAATATAAAGCTGTTAAAAGACCTGCAACTTTCATATTTAATCCGAAATAAGTCATCCAGTAGTTAGGGAACCAACCTGTTAATGCTAAGAATCCACCGAAAGTTGTGAAATAGATAAATACTAAAGCCCAAGTTTTCCATGACTTAGCTGATATTAAAAGTGTTTCACTTGCTTTTCCCTTAGGGAATAATTCTTGACCATACTCTTTTGATGCTATTTCCTTAGCTTCATCTTTATTTATTCCTTTGTCAACAAGTTGGAAGTACCAAGCGTTTTGACCTATTTTTATGTAAATTACAGTACCAACTATTAAGAATATTAACCAAGCTAAGTAAGAACCAGGTAATCCTAATAGAGGAAGTGCTAAGTTTGGAATTAATAATGCAAATATTCCAGGTGCTAAGTTACCAACACCACCATATATTCCTAAAGCTACACCTTGTTTGCTTTTTGGGAACCAATATGATGCTTGGCTGACACCAACAGAGAATGTTGCTATACCACATCCAGATAATAGTCCAAGTGCAAATAATAAATAATAATATTGATTTAAGTTATCGCTAAAGAAAGCTAATACTATGTATAAACCACCCATACCTATTATTGATAAAAGTAGTAAAACTATAAGTGGTTTTCTCCCACCAGTTGTGTCAACCCATGCTGAAAAAGGTATTCTAAGTAAAGAACCTGATAAGTTAGGGGCTGCAATAAGTAATGCTAATAACACTGGATTAAGGTTTACGAAAGCTTCTTTAAATACTGCAGAAGTTGGTCCATAAAGAGAAACTGCTGCAAAACCTATGAAGAAACCTAATGTAGCTCCTATTAATCCACGATTTGGATTACCTTTAAGATTTAAGTTTTTCATCTCATTCACTCCGTTTTTTTCTTTGATTGTTAATTTTTTAACTCTGAAATTTATAATTATCTAATAAATACTTTGAAAGTATATCATCAAATAAAAGAATAAACTGTAACTTTTATCACGAAAATAAAAATAATTTTATAGTAACAAATTACTAGAATTTCATATTATATATATTATTATCTTTAAAATTAATAATTTAATACATATTAGGCATATATTTAAAATAACTTATTATTTAGACCTAAAATTCATTAATTGTAATTAATAATCTTTTTGAGAAAATATTTATAATGAAAAAATAATTTTACAATATTGCAAAAATATTGGAAATAATTTAAAATACAAATAATATAATTTTAAAAGACGTGTGTTTTTCTATGATATACACTTAGATTTTTAATAAAGTAATTATATATTAAGGTTTATTTTAATAATTTATTAATTTAAGTATGTGCTTAAAAATAAATTATAAACTATATAAGTGTTCACATGAAAATGAAGAAAAATACCTAATAAAATTTTATTTTAAAAATCACATTAAATGTATGTTATTGTAACAATATTTTTTATATGGGGCATTTAAATTTTGTTACATAACAGCAATAAATATATTAAAAGGGGGCAGATTAAATGAAAAAAAGAAAATTAGTTGCATTATTAACGGCAGGGTTAGCAGCTTCAATGTTATTTGTAGCATGTGGAGGAGCTAACAATACAGCTCAAGGAAATGGTAATGGTTCAGAATCAGGAGGAACTACTAAGGATTTATCAAAGCCAGAGAGAATAGAGGCATCAAATCCTAGTGCACTTCCAGATGCTGCAAAAAATAGAACTGATACTTTAATAGTAGGAACTACAGATCCAAAGGGTGAATTTGTTCCAATATATTCTTCTACTCTTTATGATTCATGGGTTAACAAGTTAGTATTTGATGGATTGATTACTAATAATGAAAAGGGAGAACCAATTCCAAATGTAGCAGAAAGTTATGAAGTTTCTGAAGATGGAAAAACTTATACATTTAAATTAAATAAGGGTATTAAATTTACTAATGGTCAAGAATTAACAGCAAAGGATGTAGCATTTACATTTACTTCTATTTGTGATCCAGGATATGATGGACCAAGAATGGATGCTGTAAATAATTTAGTTGGATATGAAGAGTACAATAAGGGCGATGCTAGTAGTGTTGAAGGTATAAAGGTTATTGATGATTATACAATATCATTCACTAACAAGAATACTGATGCAGCTGGTATATGGAATTTTGAATATGGAATTATGCCTGAAAGTGTTTATAAATTTGAAAAAGGAAACTTCCAAGCTGTTAAGGATAAATTATTAGAGCCAGTAGGTTCAGGTGCTTATAAATTTGTTCACTTTAAACCAGGACAAGAAGTTAAGTTTGAAAAAAATGCTGATTACTGGAAAGGGGAGCCGAAGATTCCTTATATAGTAATGAAAGTTACAAATGCACAAACATTATTACAAGAATTAATGGCTGGAACAGTTGATATAGATAGAGTTGGTGCTAAACCAGAAAATATAGATCCATTAAAACAAGCTGGATTCTTAAACTTAGATCTTTATATGCAAAATGGTTATGGATACATGGGACTTAACTATGGAAGTGATAAGGTTAAAGACCCTAAAGTAAGACAAGCGTTACTTTATGGATTAAATAGAGAAGGATTCATGCAATCTTATTACCAAGGATATGGTCAAGTTTACAACTCACACATTCTTCCTACTTCATGGGCATATAACCCAGATGTTCCTAAGTATGAATACAATCCAGAAAAAGCTAAAGAATTACTTGATGAAGCTGGTTGGAAAGATACAAATGGGAATGGAGTTAGAGATAAGGATGGAGTTGAATTAGAACTTCAATGGTTAACTTATACTGGTTCTAAATATGTTGATGCTTTAATCCCAATAGTTCAACAATCTTGGGAACAAATAGGTGTTAAAGTTACTCCAGAACTTATGGAATTTGGAACAATGATGGATAAAGTTAATAACAGAGAATATGATATATTCAATGGTGCTTGGAACCTTTCAATAGATCCAGATCCATCAGGAATATTTGCAATTTCTCAAGATGTACCAGGCGGATTTAATAATATTGGATGGAGAAATGAAGAAGCAGATAAGTTATTAAAAGAAGGTAAAGGAACAACAAATCAAGAGGAAAGAAAGAAAGCTTATGCTGAGTGGCAATTAAAATTCTCTGAAGATGTACCTTATATTCTTCTTGGAAATGCTCAAGAAATGTTTGCATCAAATTCAAGAGTTAAAGGATACAACCCTTCAACTTATATAGATTGGACTCACGACATTTACAAACTTGAATTAGATAACAATAAATAAAATTTAAAATAAATTAAGAAATTAGCCTGGACAAAAAATCCAGGCTAATTTTGAAAAATGGGGGGAACAGCAATATGCTACAGTATATCACTAGAAGAATACTATTAATAATACCGACTATTGTTGGTGTATCATTAGTACTTTTCTTCATATTTGCTATGGCTCCAGGAGATGCTATTACAGCAAATATGGATCCAAATATGAGTGTAGAAACAAAACAAGCAATAAGAGAAAAATATCATTTAGATGAGCCAAAAACAACACAGTACATGTATTGGTTAAAAGGCGTTGTAACAGAAGGGTCTTTAGGAGAATCTTTTTACTATAAAAGACCAGTTTCAGAAGTAATGAAAGACTTTATACCAAATTCCTTTATTTTAGGAGCGGCATCACTAATTTTGGGGCTTATAATTGCGGTGCCAATAGGTATAGTTTCAGCAACAAAGCAATATTCATTTTTTGATAAATTTTTTACGGTATTTGCCCTTATGGGAATATCAATGCCATCATTTTTCTTTGGACTTATATTAATTAAATATTTAGGAGTTCAACTTAATTTATTTCCAATATCGGGTATGACTACTCCAGGAAGTGCATATACAGGAATGCAATATGTGCTAGATGTATTAAAACATATGATTTTACCACTTATAGTTTTAACTCTTGGAAGTGTAGGTGGATGGATGAGATACACAAGATCAAGTATGCTTGAGGTAGTTAGACAAGATTATATAAGAACTGCTAGAGCAAAAGGATTAAAAGAGAAGGTAGTTATATATAAACATGCTTTAAGAAATGCACTTATACCAGTTGTAACACTATTAGGAATGTCAATTCCAGGATTATTCTCAGGTGCTACATTAACAGAAAAAATATTTAACTGGCCAGGAATAGGTCCAGTACAGTTAAGTGCAGTTAATAACAGAGATTATTATCTACTTATGGGTATAAACCTTACTTTAGCTATATTAGTTTTAATAGGAAACTTACTTGCTGATATTATATATGCATTAGTAGATCCAAGAATAAGGCTTAAGTAGGAGGTGCTTTTTATATGCAAACAGAATTAAATAAAGAAGTTAAAGTGAAAAAAGAGAAAATAGAAAGCCCTTGGACTGTAGCTTTTAAAAGATTGAAAAAAAATAAGCTAGCTTTAGGTGGCTTATTTATATTGTTGGTCTTAGTTTTAATTTCAATATTAGGACCAATGTTATATCCACATGATCATTTAACAATAGATTTAGTAAGAACTAATCAACCACCATCAGCGCAGCATTGGCTAGGAACTGATGAATCTGGAAGAGATGTTTTAGCTAGACTTATGTACGGGGGAAGATATTCACTTTCAATAGGTATAGTTGCGGTAGGAATTTCTATAATTATAGGAACAACTTTGGGGATATTAGCAGGATATTATGGAGGATTTATAGATAGTTTAATTATGAGAATTGTTGACGTATTTATGTGTTTCCCATTCTTATCATTATTAATAATGGTATCTGCTATAATGTCAGATTTAAAAATACCACCAGAGTATAGAATTTTTGTAGTTATGTTTATTATAGGGGCGCTGAGTTGGACTGGTACCTGTCGTATGGTTAGAGGTATGGTCTTATCTTTAAGAGAACAAGAATTTATGCAAGCGGCAGAAGCTTTAGGTCTATCAGATGCTAGAAAAATGTTTTTACACTTATTACCTAATACATTAGCAGTTATTATAGTTTCAGCTACATTAGGAATTGGTGGAGCTATATTAACTGAATCATCTTTAAGTTTCTTAGGTCTTGGAGTTACACCTCCTACACCAACTTGGGGTAATATGATACAAACAGCTCAAGATTACTATACATTAACAAATAGATGGTGGTTATGGATACCTCCAGGAGTATGTATATTCTTAACTGTTATATCTATAAATATTTTTGGAGATGGATTAAGAGATGCTCTAGATCCTAAGCTAAAGGTCTAAGGGGGCGAGTGTAATGGGAAAAACATTAGTAGAATTTAAAAATCTTGAAACTCACTTTCATACAGGTGAGGGAATTGTTAAAGCGGTAAATAACGTTAGTTTTAAAATAAAAGAAGGGGAGACAGTTTGTGTAGTAGGAGAATCTGGATGCGGAAAATCTGTTACTGCCATGTCTCTTATGAGATTAATACCAAGTCCTCCTGGAAAAATAGTTGGAGGAGAAATACTTTTTGAGGGAAAAGATGTTTTAAAGTTCACAGAGCAAGAACTTATGGATATGAGAGGAAATGATATATCAGTTATTTTCCAAGAACCTATGACATCATTAAACCCAGTATTTAAAATAGGAGATCAAATTTGTGAAGCAATAATTCTTCATCAGCATTTATCAAAAGAAGAAGCTGAAAAGAAAGCTATAGAAGTTTTAAAAATAATTGGTATAGCTAGAGCAGAAGAAATAATGAAATCTTATCCTCACGAATTATCAGGAGGAATGAGACAAAGAATTATGATTGCTATGGCAGTTTGTTGTAATCCTAAGCTTTTAATAGCTGACGAGCCTACAACTGCCCTTGATGTTACAATTCAAGCACAAATTCTAGATCTTATGAGAGATATTAAAGAGAAATTAAATACATCAATATTATTAATAACACATGACTTAGGAGTAGTTGCTGAAATGGCTGACTATGTTGTTGTAATGTATGCTGGTAAGGTTATTGAGGAAGCTCCAGTTTTAGAGCTTTTTAAAAATCCTCTTCATCCATATACACAAGGTTTACTTAAATCTAAGCCATCAGTTAATGGAAATGAAACTAGACTTTATTCAATACCAGGACAAGTTCCTAATCCGGTAGGTATGCCAGATAATTGCTACTTCAATGAGAGATGTGATAGATGTATGGAAAAATGTAAGGATGTTCAACCTACTCTTGTTGATGTAGGAAATAGACATAAAGTTTCATGCTGGTTATATAAGGAGGGAAAGTAGATGGCAGATAATACAGTTTTAAAAGTTGAAAATTTGAAAAAATACTTTCCGATTAAAGCAGGAGTTTTTTCTAAGACAGTTGGAAATGTAAAAGCTGTTGATGGAGTAAGTTTTACTATAGATAAGGGTGAAACTTTAGGATTAGTTGGAGAATCAGGTTGTGGAAAATCAACAACAGGAAGAGCAATTTTAAGATTATTTGAAAAAACAGATGGAAATGTATATTTTGAAGGAAAAGATATTTTTGCTCTTAAAAAGAAAGAACTTAGAGAATTAAGACCAAAAATGCAAATGATATTCCAAGATCCATATTCATCATTAAATCCTAGATTATCAGTAGACTCTTTAGTTGGAGAGGCACTTTTAAGTCATAAGTTATGTAGTAAAGATGAATTGCCTGAAAGAGTAGCTAAAACTATAGAAAGATGTGGACTTGCTAGATATCATATGAAAAGATATCCACATGAATTCTCAGGTGGACAAAGACAAAGAATAGGTATAGCAAGAGCCTTAATTTTAAATCCAAGTTTTATAGTTGCAGATGAACCTGTTTCAGCACTAGATGTTTCTATACAATCACAGATTGTAAACTTAATGATGGATTTACAAGAAGAAATGGGATTTTCATATCTTTTCATATCTCATGATTTAAGTATAGTAAAGCATATTTGTCATAAAATAGGTGTAATGTACTTAGGTAGCTTAGTTGAATTAGCTCCTAAAAATGAACTTTATGATAATCCATTGCATCCATATACAAAGGCATTATTATCAGCAGTTCCAATACCAGACCCTACAATTAAGAGGGAGAGAATAATATTAAAGGGTGATATTCCTTCACCAGCTAATCCACCAAGTGGCTGTAAGTTCCATACTAGATGTCCATATGCTATGGATAAATGCAAGAAGGAAGCGCCAGAATATAAGTGTGTTGGAAAAGATCACTTTGTTGCATGTCACTTAGTTTAATCTAAAATTAGGTTTATTTATTAAAATGTAAAAATTGAATTAAAAAATTAAATTTTATGTAGTGTAGGGGATTAAATTCTCCTACACTATAACTATATATAATAAAATTTCATTAAATATATAAAAAGTTTTATATTGTATTGTAATCCATAAATAATAAATGATAAAATATTAACGTGTGGTAAACAGGGGGAATTAAGTTTGTTTTGGTTTAAAGATGAAATAACTAGAAGAAAAGAAAAAGAAGAATATGAGAAATTAATGGAAGAAGTTAAAAATAAAGAAAAGCCAACTTTTAAGGATTTGGTTGCTATAATGTTAGCGCAATACGCAATAATACTTCCAATGGTTTTTGGAGGCTTAATTATTTTTGCGATTATATTATATATATTAATGGCGTGGTTAAAATAAATTTATAAACGCTAATGGAGGTAGTAATAATGAAAAAAGGATTAGTTGTTGATTTATCAAAAGCAGCTCCATATTTAAAATCTCACGAAGTTGCTTACATGCAAGAAACTATAAACCAAGCACACAATAAGTTACATAATGGAACAGGTGCAGGAAATGACTTTTTAGGATGGGTTGACCTACCAGTTAATTATGATAAAGATGAGTTTGCTAGAATAAAAGAAGCTGCTAAGAAAATACAAAGTGATTCAGATGTATTAGTTGTTATAGGAATAGGTGGTTCTTACTTAGGAGCAAGAGCTGCTATAGAAATGTTAACTAATAACTTCTATAACTCTATGTCTAAAGATAAGAGAAAAACTCCAGCTATATTCTACGCAGGAAATAACATAAGCTCAAGCTACATGGCTGATTTATTAAAAGCTATTGATGGATTAGATGTAAGCTTAAATGTTATATCAAAATCAGGTACTACTACAGAACCTGCTATAGCTTTCAGAATCTTAAAAGATTACATGGAAAAGAAATACGGAAAAGAAGAAGCTAAGAAGAGAATATATGCTACAACAGACGCTAAGAAAGGTGCTTTAAAAACTTTAGCTGATGCTGAAGGATATGAAACTTTCGTAATTCCAGATAATGTTGGAGGAAGATTCTCAGTATTAACAGCAGTTGGATTATTACCAATAGCTGCAGCTGGAATAAACATAGATGAAATGATGGAAGGAGCTGCTGATGCTAGAGAAGAATATGCTAATCCTTCATTAGCTGATAACGAATGTTACAAATATGCAGCTGCTAGAAATGCTTTATACAATAAAGGTAAAGCTATAGAAATATTAGTTAACTATGAGCCATCAGTTCATTACTTCAATGAATGGTGGAAACAATTATATGGAGAATCAGAAGGAAAAGACAACAAAGGATTATTCCCAGCTGCTGTTGATTTCTCAACTGATTTACACTCAATGGGACAATACATCCAAGAAGGTAGAAGAGATATCTTCGAAACAGTTATTAATGTAGGATCTCCAAGAGAAGAAATAGTAATCGAAGCTAACGATGAAAACATAGATGGATTAAACTTCTTAGCTGGAAAAACTATGGACTATGTTAACAAACAAGCATTCAGAGGAACTTTACTTGCTCACAATGATGGAGAAGTTCCAAACGTAGTTGTTAATGTTCCAGAATTAACTCCATACTACTTCGGAAGATTAGTTTACTTCTTCGAAAAAGCTTGTGGAATCAGTGGATATGTTTTAGGAATAAATCCATTTGACCAACCAGGTGTTGAAGCTTACAAGAAAAACATGTTTGCTTTACTTGGAAAACCAGGTTTTGAAGATTTAAAAGCTGAGTTAGAAGAAAGATTAAAATAATATAAATTTAATTATAAAAAGGAGCTCTTTTTAGAGCTTCTTTTTTGTTTTAAGAGTATAATTTTATTAATATATAAATTATTTATTATTTTAAGAGTATTAGTAAATTAATAAGAATGTGTATAATTTTATTAATGGATAATTATTTAATATTCAAAAAAAGATAATAGAGAATATATTATGGGAGGATTATAAAGGTGAAAATAATTATTGATGGTGATGGATGTGCAGGAAGAGATATAATTGAAGAGGTTGGTAAAAAGCATTCAGTTAAAATATTAATTTATTGCACAATAAATCATATGATAAATTCAGATTACTCTGAGGTGAGAATGGTTGATGGTGGATTTCAAAGCGTAGATATGTATGTGGCTAATAATACTGAGGAAAATGATATTGTAATAACTCAAGATTATGGAGTTGCAGCTATGGCTTTGGGAAAAGGAGCGTTAGCCATAAGCCCTAGAGGATATATTTATGATAATGATAATATTGATAGATTACTTTTTGAAAGACATTTAAGTCAAAAAAATAGAAGAGCTGGTGGGAAATCAAAAGGAAATCATAAAAGAAATAAAGAAGATGATGATAGACTTTATTATAATTTAGAAGTTTTGATAGAAAAGGTAAAGGCTATTTTAAATTAGATATAATAAAATAAGGTTTGAAAAATTAAAAAATAAGTTTGGAAAATTTAAAAATAAACTTTGTAGAATTAGAAGATAAACTTAATAAATAATGTAGATAATATTTAAATGATATTAAAAAGAAATCTCAGAGTGGCTGAGATTTCTTTAATGGTTTGATTATATGGATATAATAAAATTAGGAGATTTACAGTGTTAAGTAACACTACCTATATTATAGACAGTTTTAAACTTTTTATACATTTTATAAAAGTAGAAAAAATGTAGAAATAGAGTGTTTTATGGTAAGAAAAATAGAAAATATTTACATAAAAACAGAAGTATAATATAATTTATTTATCTATAATGTTTCGGGTTTTAGGGGGAGTGATTATGGGAGAATTACTTTTAGAGTTAGATACGAGAGATATAATAGAACATAATAGTCCGGTTAACATAAAAATAATAAATAACACTAATGACAATTTAAGATATAAAATCTTAATAGGAAAGGATGGAATTTGGGAAACTTTAAGAGAATTTGAAAAAGAAGATGAATTTATATGGACTCCTAAAGAAGAGGGAGAGTATATGATTATGGTTCAAGGAAGAAAAGAGGATTCAAATAAGCCTTTTGATTACAAAGTTACTGAGGGGGTTAATGTGAAAAGAACAATTCATGGCCTTCAAGATGAAATGAATAAAGATGAAATTAAAGAAGAAAAATTAATAAAAGGAATCTATCTAAATAAAGATGTATTTAATGTTGGAGAGAAGGCAGAGTTAAAGGTTGATAGTAACAATGAAAATATTATGTATAGATATTTTATAAGTGGAAAGAACGGATGGCAACTTATAAAGGATTATACATTAGAAAATAAATTAAATTATACTATTAATGAAAGTGGTCAATTCGAGTTTTTAATTGAATGTAAAAAAACAAGTTCAACTAATACAACAGATGATTATGCCACAGTTATATTTACATCAAAAGAATTTGTAAAGCCTGAAATAATTAATTTTATTAATTTAAGTGAAAAATTAATAGTAAACTCAGAGCTTACCTTTGAAGTGGAAGCAAATTTTGAAGATGAAAGAACAGCACTATATAAGTTTGTAAAAATTTCACCTGATGGAAGTAGAACTTGCATTCAAGATTTTTCATCAAGCCGTATAGTAACTTTTAAAGAATTTAAAGAGGGAAGATATAAGCTTTTATGTTTAATAAGAGATATGTATTCTAATAAGGAATTTGATGACAGAGCCGTTATGGTATATGATATAAAACCATATGAACCATTACAATTAAGAAGTTTTACTACAGATTTAAGCTCACCTCAAGAAAAAGGAGAGGTAATAGAGATAAAAGCTGTTATTGATGGAGGAAGTGATATCCTCTATAGATTTAAAATAGATGGAGAAATATCTGAGGATACGGGTTATACAAGAAATAGCACTTTAAAATGGAATGCTAAAAAAGAAGGAAATTATAGAATAACTCTTTGGGCTAAGGATGAATCCTTTATTGGAGATTATGAAATAGAATCTAAATTAGATTATAAAATAGAAAAAAAGGTGAAAAAGCCAATAAAAATAACAGAATTAATATTTGATAGAGATAAGACACCTTTAATAAATGAAGTAATAAAACTTAGGGTTAGTGCAGAGGGTGGTACTGACTTAAAGTATTCCTTCTTAATAATTAAGGATGGTAAAACCATAGAGAGTATTGATTTTGGAAGTAATAATTGGGTAGAGTTTATTCCAAGTGAAAAAGGAAATTATCAGCTTGATGTAAGAGTAAAAGATAAGTATTCAACAAAGGAATATGATGTGCATACTGTTTTAAATTTTAAGGTTAGGGAGTATGCAGAAGGGAAAATTGATCATATATTAGTTCCAGCAAAGGAATATTTTTTAGTTGGAGATGATATTGATATTGAGGTAATAGTTCAAAATACTAGACAAGTAAAGGTTAAGTATGTTACTAAAGTAAATGGACAAGTAGTAGAAGAAACTGATTATGTAAAAAATAAGAGGTTTAAAGTTACACCAAAATGTCCAGGAAAATACACAATTGATATATTTGCTAGAAATATTAAATGTAAAGAGGGATTTGATTCAAGAAGAGAAGTAAGATTTTATGTTAGTGAAGCTCTACCTATTACAGACACTAAAATAAGTACTTCTGATAAAGTCTTTAAAATTAATGAAGAGATAAACTTTTCTACAAAATGTGAAGGTGGAAGTAGAGTTTGCTATGAATATTATATAATGGTTAACGGAAATTGGTCTTTAGTTCAAAAATATAGTAGAAAGAGTTATTATTCTTTTAGACCATATGTACCAGGAAAGTATAAAGTTTTAGTATTAACTAAAAGTTATTATAAAAAATGTGCTTATGAAGATTATGATACTTTTGAATTTAAGGTAGAATAAAATATTAAAGTTTAATATATAATTAGGACTTTATTTTATATAATATTGATTTGAAAATAAGCTTTTAAGACTAATATTAAGTTGGTTTTTAAATTATTTAAAATTAATATTTACTTAAAATAGAGTCTTATTTATTTTTATAGTTTTAATAAGTATAATAAGTTGTAATTAGTTAAACTTTGCTTTATACTAACCACAGATATAAATGTGATTTTTTACGAAGGAGTGACTATTTAGTGGAAAGATTGGATAAGGTTTTATCAAACTTAGGATACGGAACGAGAAAAGAAATAAAGCAAGTTGTTAAAAAAGGATTTGTAACAGTTAATGATGAGAAGGTTAAAGATAGTGGACTTCAAATAGATCCTGAGAAAGATACAATAGTTATAAATGGGGAAAAAGTAGAGTATAAAAAGTACATATATTTAATGATGAATAAGCCAGCTGGAGTAATTTCAGCAACTTATGATAAGAGAGATGAAACTGTTATCGACTTATTATATATGGAAGATCAAGTTTTTGAACCATTTCCAGTAGGAAGACTTGATAAAGATACAGTGGGATTATTATTATTAACTAATGATGGAGATTTAAATCATAAATTAATTTCACCTAAATACCATGTTGATAAGGTTTATTATGCAGAAATAAATGCTCCTATAACAGAAAAAGATATTAAAGCTTTCGAAAATGGTGTAACTTTAGATGATGGATATAAGTGTATGAGTGCAAAGCTTAAAGTTATAGAAAATTTAGAGGATTCATCTAGAGTAGAAGTTACAGTTCAAGAGGGGAAATATCATCAAGTAAAAAGAATGTTTGAAGCTAGAGGGAAAAAGGTTGTTTATTTAAAAAGAACTTCTTTTGGAAATCTCCCACTTGATGAAAGTTTAGAAGAAGGCGAATATAAAGAGCTTTCAGAAAGTGAATTAGCGGTACTTTACAAAAATTTTTAAAAATTTAAATAGTAATGATTGTAAAGGGAAAATTCATGTAGGAAAACTTGCAAAAAAAATATTAGATTACTTGCAATTTAAGTAAACATCTAATATAATAGTTGTGCGAGGATAAATAAAAGGAATAAATAGCCCCCTTTTTATTTATTGCTTATTGCTGAGACGCAACCTAGCCCCAAGGGTTGCGTTTTTTATTTGCAAAATAATGCAAGAAAAAATGCGTTTAAAATTAGTTGTTGAAATAATATATTCAGTTTATATGAAGAGTTGATACTTTAAAGTATCAATTCTTTTTTTATACTATGATTTAAATAAATATTGTTATATTGATATAGCATATATAAGTATTTATTTAAAAGGCTTGCTCTAAAAACTGTTCCCAAAAGAATTAGAAATATACTTTCAATAAGTAAATTAAGTTTATTCTTAATATTATGTAATATTTTTCTAAAATAAATATGAACTGAGTTATTTTTTTTATAGTTGATGAATATACATATAAAGTTAAATTATATTTATTATGTTAATACTAGTAAGAGGGGGGAAACAGTATGAGGAGAACTAAAAGCGTATTTTTATGTACACTTTTAGCAACATTAGCTTTTATGCCAGTTAAAGATAATATTATATTTGCTAAAGAAAAAGCTGGCGTTACTATTGATGTAGTGGAAGAAAAGAATAATTTGTTTAATGAAGAAATTATTTGGGAACCAGGAAATTTAGAAGAAAGCTCAATAAAAATATCTAATAATTTAAGTGAAGATATAGTTATAAAAACTCTAAATTTTCATGATGAAAAACTCTTAGACTATGTAAATTCTTCATATATTGATGAGGGGGATGAAAGGTATAAATATTTTTTGGGAAATGCATTTATTACTGTAAAAGATAGTAGTAATCTGATTTTTCAAGGAACTCTTGAAGAGGTTTTTTCAGAAGGAAATATCAAATTAAAAGATGGAATAAATGTAGAGTCTAATAATAGTAAACTTATAGATTTAGAAGTAAAGATTTCTAATGACTTAGATAATAGAGGACAAGGCATACAAAATGCATTTAGTCTAAGTATTCAATATGAATATGAGGATGAAATAAATAATGGAAGTGGAAACTTACCAAATACAGGGGGCTTTAGCAATAACAATTTTATGGTTTTTGGAGTTCTAGCTTTAGGTATAGGAGCATCAATATTAAAGTTACCTCAAAAAAAGGAGGAGATTTAATATGAAAACCCTTAAGATGAGAAGAATAATTTCATTAGTATTAGCTATAGGGATAACAGGAGGTTTAGGAAGTGTAGCCTATTTTTCAGATAAAGAAAACGTAAACGGTGATTTAAAGTTAACTTTAGGAACCTTAAGTTCTGAGGCTACAAAAACAGTTAAAATAGAGAAAATGGACATAGAAGTTCCTGTTAGTGATACTTTTATAATAACTAATAATGGAACTTTAGATCAAAGGATGACATTAAATTTTAAAAATTCATCAATAGGAAATGATGGACTAGAGAAAATAAAGTATTCCTTAAGTTTTGAAAGTAGTGAAAATAGAAATATACAAGGATATGGAAATGGAGAAGAGACATTACTTTCACTATTTAATAAAAATATTCAATTATTAGATACAGAAGGTAATGAAGTAGTTTTAAATGATGGTGAAGTTTTAACTGCTACATTAACATTAAATATGCAAAGAGATATGCCAGAGAATTATTCTAATGCAGAATTTAAATTTGATTTAAATATAGGGTATGCTCAGGAAAATAGTAAGTAGTAGAGGAGGAGTTTAAGTGATTAGTAAGAATAAAATTATAGCATTAATTTTAGGAGTTTCACTTGCTTCAAGTGCTACTTATGGAAGTTATGCTTATTTTAGTGGAGAGTATTCAGTAAAAAATACGGTTAAAATAGTTGAGTTAGATCCTAAGGAAAGTCCTTTTGAAATTTCAAAGATAAGCACTAGAGAAAACTCTCTTGTATTAGAGTTTTCTAAAAAAGTCTTCTACAGTGGAGAGGATATAAATAGTGATATTATTGGAAGTGAAACTTTTTTAGATAATACTGAAATTTCAATAGATGGAAAGGAAATTATAATAAGTAAAAAGGATGGAGAATTTTTAATTCCTGTTGGAATAGAAAATAATTTGCCAAGTATAAAATTAAATAGTAATTTTGAAGATAGATTTGGTAAGGATTTAGAAGAAATAACTTTATACTTATATGAAGATTCTAATAGAAACATAACATGGAGTTTAACTAATGATCAAAATGGTAATAAAGAAAGTCAATCTAATAATGAGATTAAGGGAGATGAAGGGGTTAAACCTAATAGTGAGATTAAAGAGGAGGCTTTAGATCAACCTAATAATGAAGTTAAAGAAGAATCTTCAATAGAAAATTCTAATAATGAAGGTGAAAATATTGAGACGCCAAAAAGTGGAGATGAAAATACTACACCTGTAGAAGGAGAGAATTTACCTAAGGAAGAAAATTTAGAGCAAGAAAATATCAATGGAAATGAGCTAAATAAATCTTTAGGAGAGGGAGAAATTTCAAATAATCTTACTAATATTAATTAAGAAAAAATATATGAAATAAATTAAAGGGTTAAATTTAAAAGATTATATTTAAAGTAAGAGTATTATATTTGAAATAAATGGTCACATTTTATAATGTGGCCATTTATTTTTTATTAATCATGTAAAAGAATAATATGTTTGATAGAATATAATATATAGATTTATATGGTATAATAAAGTTTAGTTTTATTGTAGGAAGAGGAGTGATCTAATGGATTTAAAAAGCTTGCTTAATAAAGAACAATATGAAGCAGCAACCACAATTGATGGTCAAGTACTTATATTAGCAGGAGCAGGTTCTGGCAAAACTAGAGTACTTACACACAGAATAGCATACATGATAGAAAATGATATAAAACCTTATAATATATTAGCAATAACATTTACAAATAAAGCAGCAGGGGAAATGAGAGAGAGAGTAAAATCTCTAGTTGGTGAAGTAGCAAATAATATGTGGATATCAACATTTCATTCATCTTGCGTGAGAATTTTAAGAAGAGAAATAGATAAATTAGGTTATAGTAAAGACTTTACAATATATGATTCATCAGATCAGAAAACATTAATAAAACTTGTAATGAAAGAGCTTAATATTAATGAAAAAGAGATAACTGATTTAGAGATTTTAGGTACTATAGGAAAAGCAAAGGATAATATCCAAAGTGCACAAAGTTTTAAGAAAGAAAATGAAAGTAATTTTAGAAAAAATAAAATAGCAGATGCATATCTTTTATACCAAAAGAAATTAAAAGAAAATAATGCCCTAGATTTTGATGATTTAATAGTAAAAACTGTTGAGTTATTTAGAAAGCATAATGATGTATTAGAGTTCTATCAAAATAAGTTTAAATACATAATGATAGATGAGTATCAAGATACAAATAAAGCTCAATATGAATTTGCTAAGCTTTTAGCTGCAAAACACAAAAATATATGCGTAGTTGGTGATGATGACCAATGTATTTATGCTTGGAGAGGGGCAGATATAAGAAATATATTAGATTTTGAAAAGGATTATCCAGAGGCTAAAGTTGTTAAGCTTGAACAAAACTATAGATCAAAAGGAAATATTTTAGAGGCTGCTAATAAAGTTATAAAAAATAATGCAGAGAGAAAATTTAAGATTTTAAGAACTGAGCAAGTAGAGGGAGAAAAAATAAGTATTCATAGAGCTTACTCAGATAAAATGGAGGCAGCTTTTGTTGTTTCAGAGATAGAAAAATTAAAAAGTGATAAAGGATATAAATATAAGGACTTTGCTGTTCTTTACAGAACAAATGCACAGTCTCGTAATTTTGAGGAAGCCTTAAGAAGAGCAGGAATTCCATATAGGATTTTTGGAGGACTAAAGTTCTATGATAGAAAAGAGATAAAAGATATTCTTGCATACTTAAAAATAATAGTAAATCCTAAAGATTCTATAAGTTTAAGAAGAATAATAAATGTTCCTAAAAGAAGCATTGGAGATACTACTGTAGAAAAACTTCAAAATCATGCAACTGAAATAGATGATACATTATACAATGTTTTATTAGATGTAGATTATGTACCAGGATTAACAGCTAGAAGCATAAATCCTATTAAGAAGTTTACTGATATGATGGAAGAAATAATGGTTATGTCAGAGCAATTAAGTGTATCTCAATTAATTGAATATGTTTTAGAAAAAACAGGTTATTTAAAATCACTTAAAGATTCAAAGCTTATAGAGGATCAAAGTAGAATAGAAAACTTAGAAGAATTAGTTTCTGATGCTGTTGAATTTGAAAAGAGTAATGAAGAAGATAAATCATTATCAGCTTACTTAGAGAAGGTTGCTCTTGTTCAAGATATGGATGATTTAGAAGCAGAAGATAATTATGTAATGCTAATGACAGTTCACAGCTCAAAGGGACTAGAATTCCCAACAGTTTTCTTAGTTGGTATGGAGAACGGAATATTCCCAAATGCAGCTTGCTTTGAACATGATAATCAAATGGAAGAGGCTAGAAGACTTTGCTATGTTGGAATAACTAGAGCTGAGGAAAAGTTATATATGACATCAGCTGAAACAAGAATGATATTTGGTAAAACAGTAGCTTATGGACAATCAGATTTTATATCAGAAATTCCAGCTAACATAAAAGACTATGTAAATATCAATGGTAAAAGTTCAAGTAACTCTTTCAAAAATACTTCACAAACTTATGGAGAGACTAGAAAAACTTATAATCCTCATAGCATTAGAGGAGGAATGAGTGTTTCTAAAGCAAATGAATCCCTAAATAAGACTTTATCAGGAAAATCTTCAGGTAATGCAGAAATAGATGAACTAACTATGGGAAGAAAAGTTAAGCATCCTAAGTTTGGTGTGGGAACATTAATAACAAAGAGTAAAGTTGGAGATGACTATAAGCTTACAATTGCCTTTGATAGTCAAGGAGTTAAACATTTAATGTTTAGCTTTGCACCACTAGAGCTTCTTTAATATAGAAATTTACTTTAATAAGGAGTAGATGAGTAAGATGGATAAGAAAAAATTAATAGAAGAGTTAGTTGAAGAGTTAAATAAATATGCTTATGAATATTATGTTTTAGGAAATTCTTCAGTAACAGATAAAGATTACGATAAAAAATACTATGAATTAGTAGATTTAGAAAAGGAAACAGGATATAAATTACCCTATTCACCTACTCAAAGAGTTGGTGATGTAATTCTTCCTGAGTTTAAAAAATACACTCATAAAGCTAGACTTTGGAGTTTAGACAAAGCTCAAACTTTAGAGGAAATTAGAGAGTGGCATAATAGAAATGTTAAATTCCTTGAAGAATATAATAGAACTTCAGATGAAGAATTACCACCATTAAAATATATTTTAACTAAAAAGTTTGATGGATTAACAATTAATCTTTCCTACGATGAAAATGGAGTATTAGTTACTGGAGCAACTAGAGGAACTGGGGCTATTGGTGAAGATGTGACAGCTCAGGTGAAAACTATAAAATCAATTCCATTAAAAATTGATTGTCATGATTTTCTAGAAATTCATGGAGAGGCTATCATGACTACAGAAGCCTTTGAAAAATATAATAGTGAAGCAGAGACTCCTCTTAAGAATTTAAGAAATGGAGCAGCGGGAGCTTTAAGAAATTTAAATGTAGCAGAGACAGCTAAAAGAAATTTATCAGCTTTCTTCTATGATGTTGGATATAAGGAAGGAGCTCCTTTTAAAACTTATATGGAAATGTTAAATTTCATAAAAACTAAGGGATTTCCAATGGATGATTATATTAGGGAATGCACAACTTTAGATGAAATTCAAAAAGAAATTGATTATATAAGAGATATAAGATTTGATTTAAATTATGATATAGATGGATTAGTTATAGCTATAGATGATATAAGAACTAGAGAACTTTTAGGATACACAGTTAAATTCCCTAAGTGGGCTATTGCATATAAATTTGAAGCACAGGAGGCTACAACTAAGCTTTTAGATGTTGAATGGAATGTAGGTAGAAGTGGAAGAGTATCTCCAACAGCTATCTTAGATCCAGTAGAGTTAGCAGGAGTTACTGTTAAGAGGGCTACATTAAACAATATGGATGATATAGCTAGAAAGGGAGTAAGATTAGGAGCTGAAGTATTTGTAAGAAGAAGCAATGATGTTATTCCGGAAATAATGGGAGTAGTTCCTGAAAGTTTAGAAGGTACAAAGGAAATTGAAGAACCAAAGGTATGTCCAGCTTGTGGAGCACATTTAGTTCATGAAGGAGTTCATATCTATTGTGAAAACACTTTAGGATGTAAGCCTCAAATGGTTAAAACTATAGTTCACTTTGCTGGAAGAGAAGCTATGAATATAGCTGGTTTTTCAGAAAAAACAGCGGAGCAATTATTTGAAAAACTTGATATAAGAGATATATCAGATCTTTATAAATTAGAATATGAAAAATTATTAGATTTAGATAAGTTTGGTCCAAAGAAAGCACAAAATCTTTTAGATGCCATAGAAAAAAGTAAAGATTGTACTCTAGAAGCATTTTTATATTCCTTAGGAATTCCTAATGTAGGAGTTAAAACTGCTAAGGATTTAGTAAAGAGATTTGAGTCTTTAGAAAATCTAGAGAAGGCTACTTTTGAAGAATTAGTATCTGTCCAAGATGTTGGAGATATAGTTGCTAGAAGTATAATAGAATTCTTTAAAGAGGAAAGAACTTTAAAAGTAATAAATGAATTATTATCCCTTGGAGTAAATCCTCATTATGAGAAAAAAGAAGTTTTAGAAAGTACATTTATGGGAAAAACAGTAGTAGTAACTGGTACTTTAGAAAACTATTCTAGAACATCAATAAAAGAAAAATTAGAATCTTTAGGAGCAAAGGTTTCAGGAAGTGTAAGTAAAAAGACTGATTTTGTAATAGCAGGAGAAGCAGCAGGTTCAAAATATGATAAAGCTAAATCTTTAGGTGTTACTATATTAAGTGAAGAAGAATTTGAAAATATGATATAAAAAAATAAAAGCTATGTGAGTAATTTCACATGGCTTTTATTTTTCCTCTATATTTGAGTTTTCTTTTATTTCCTCTGATATATTTGTATCCTCTTCTGATTCTGTATCAGTTTTAATATCTTTATCTAAAAGGTTTTCTTTTATTTCAGAATATGAAACTGAATCATCCATAGCATTTAAGTTATCAAATATTTTTTCCTTATTTCTTATTAGAGATATATTGTGTGCTATTTTTTCAAGTAAATAATTTTTATACTTTATCTGTCTGTAAGCTTTATTTGCAATTACAAAACTCCAGATTCCTAAAAATATCATTATTAACATGAAAAGTATAGCAACAACTTGAACTGCTAAGGTCATTTAACTTTACCTCCATATAAAATAATAAATAAATTATACCATAAGAATAGTTGAAAATAGTATTAAATAATTATTACATTAAAACATATAATTTTAGTAAGTGATAAATAAGGAGATAAGTATATGCTGAAATCTTTTTATGTTCTTATGAATTCAAAGAATATAGAAAAGTCATTAATGAAATTTAGGAAGATATCAATAAAAAAAGTAAGCCAAATAATAATTAAAGAGTGTATTAAAGAAAAATTAAATTATGAAATCATAGAAAAGAATAATAATGAATTTATAGTAGAAATAAGTTCAAGTAGAAAAAAGACTTTAATAGTATTTCATAAAGCATTGGCTGTAACAATTTATGATTACTATAAGTTTATACGTTTAATACAAGATAGAGAGATAGATAAGGGCGTATATATTACCACAGGAGTTTTTCAACAAGATGTTTATAACATGGCAGAAACAGATAGATTTATAAATAGAATAAAACTTCTAAATGGAAAAGACTTTGTTGTTAAGCAAAGGTGGATAAAGAGAAAGAAACATCATCATATTTCATACGACAAGTTAAGTTTTAAATCCTTATTTTAAGGGTAAAATAAGCATTTTTATATAAATTTTAATGAGTTTAAATTACTTTCTTATGTTTGATAAGATGTACAATCCTTTTACCATGTTATTAATAGTTTTTATAACTATATTTAGAAATAAATAAAAGAAATAATATCATTTATTTGATTTATTTCAACTTATATTTGTCAATAATTTAAAAGGAAAAGATTATTGAAGGAGATATTTACATGAAGAAAGTAATTTTATTTATATGTTTAATAATTTTATTAGTAGTTGGAGTAGGAAGGAGTTATGTGGATGTAACCCCTGTTTCTAATATGAACTTTGAATATAATGAAGGGATTATATATTCTCTTGAAAGTTTACCAGATACCATAAGGCCTAGTGAATCCTTAAATAAAGGAGAAGAGGATTTAGTAAGTAATATATTTTCAGGACTAGTTGAGGTAAATGAAAAAGGAGAACCAATTCCAGACCTTGCTATGGGATGGAAGGTTAGCGATGATGGCTTAGAATATACATTTAAAATTAATGAAAAAAATAAGTGGAGTAATGGCACAGAAGTGACGGCAAAGGATTTTCAAATATTTTTTAGGGATTTATTAAGTCCAGATAATGAAGATTATACAAGTAATGAGTTATATAGTATTTACGGAGTTAAGGATTATAGAGAAGGGAAAATTGATTTTAGTGAAGTAGCAATAAGTAGTCCTGATGATTATACATTGGTTTTAAGAATGAACAATAAGGATGATGATTTACTTAAAAATTTAGCTAAACCTATATATAGACTAAGAGATTTAAATGAACCATTAGATAATTATAAGAAAGATTTTAATGAAATATCATATACTGGTCCATATGTTATATATGATGTAACTAAGGAGGGATTTATAAGATTAAAAGATAATCCTTATAATAGTAGCGAATTAGAAATAAAAGATATAGCTTTTAAGGAGAAAGACTCTGATGAAATTGAGTTAGCAGCTTTTAATTTAGAAAAAGTAGATATTTTAAAGAATCCTCCTATAATATATTCAGAGGATATAGGATTATATAAAGATTTAAGTAAATATAATAGTGATGTTTTAAAGTTAATGATTGTAAATAGTGATAAAGCTGATATGGCTCAGGGAATATCTAATATTATGCAAGTTTTAATTAGTGATAGTAATATATTAAAAAATAATTTAGGAAAACCATATATAAAAGTAATAAATAACAAAGATGAAATTCACTCAATTAAAAAGGATGGAGCTAAAGGAGATTATAAGATTAATGAATCAGAAAAAAATAATCTTAAAGAATCAGGTAAAAATACTTTGAAAAAGGTTCTTAATAATAATGAGGTGCTAAAAATAGTTGTAGGAAATAGTGAAGAGGATAAAGCTTTAGCAAATGAACTAAAAAAAGTTTTAGACAAGGAGCTAGCCATAAAGAGTATAGTAAAAATTCATGATGAGGGTATAGATGAAGTAATAAAAAGAGGAGAATTTAATATAGCTTTTGGTGAATTTAACTTAAATGAAAAAAACTCAGAAAGCTTAAAAAAAGAAGATATAGATAAAGAAGAGGGAGAAGTAGAGGATAAGAGTGAAGAAAGTGAAAAAGAAACTGCTACTTCAGAAAAGTCTAATTTAAGTTTAGTTAGTTTATATTTTAAAAATGATGTTTGGTGTAAATCGCCAAAGGTTAATTATTTATTTATTGATTCAAATGGAAATTTAATATTAAAATATAGCAGTTAAAATACTTATAATTTTATATGAAAGTAAATTTGCACTCTAAGTATTAAAAAAACTTTAGGGAAATTTATTTTACATAAGTAACCCTAAATTACAAATTGTATTTAATAATAAAATCTAAGCTAATAAAATATATTTTTCCTCATATAGATCTAAATCATAAACCATATTTAATAAAAAACTTATAAATAGCACATTAGGAAAAGAAAGATTATAGAAGTTCCTAGAAAGCTATTTATAAGTTTTTAATTGTTTTATGAAGCATAAATTATTATAAATCAGTAGAATCAAGAATATTTTTCATTTTATCATCTAAATCCTCTTTTTTATCTATTGAAGAATCACTATATTCAGATATTTCTCTAGTTAAGTTTGGGTTTGTTAGTGGTGGAGAAATTTCATCAATTTGATTTTCATTAGTTATAGAATTATAGTCTGATTCTCCAGCATCAGGTGGAACTATAGGAGTCTTAGAGTTAAAATTATTTAATTTAGGAAGTTTATTTATTTTTTGTACATTCTTTAAAGAGTCTATTTCTTCTACTAACATAGCATTTTTTTTCTCTTTAGGAGTATCAGTAATAAAATCTATATATTTATCAATAAAACTATTTATAAATACAAAGAATATAAACATATTTTTTGTACTATCAAAGGTAGTTTTATCTGAAGTGAAAATTGATTTTTTTGTAGAGTACTTTAGATTTTTTGTAAATATAGGTGCCAGTCCTGTAAGTTCAGGGCTATTAGCATTAGTCATTCTAAACATTGATTCATCAATTAAATCATCAGGCTTTAAAGAGAACTTTTTATATCTTTCATGAGAATCTAAATTTGGAGCATCAGGGAAACTAGTTACTATTCCTGAGTTAACTATATAATTTTTATAGACCTTAGATATTATATTTTCTCTTTTATCTGAGGAATCCTCATCTAAATCAAAGGACATTAAAAGGTTAGTTAAATATAAGCATATTTCCATGTTAGAATATTTATACTCTTTTTTATCTGTTCCTTTTAGGATTATTCCCTTTTCATCATTAAACATATTACAGAAAAGCTCAATTAAGTCTAAGTAAGCATCTTTAAATATAAGTATGTTTGTATTCTTATAGCTTAAATACATATTTAAGGCTAGTAGAGAAGTTGTTTCAAGATTAGAAAATGTGCTATTTGATTCATAATATTTGTTTAATATGAAATCAGATAAATCTAAAACTAATAATCTACAATCTTCATTATCTGAATATAGAAGCATGTTATTTAAGCAATAGTCTATTTTGCAACATTCATCTAAGGAAAGTAAGTATAATTCTTCTTTAAAATTAACAAACATGTTTAATATTTGAAGTGCAAAATCTTCATAGGTTTTGCTATCAGAATCTTCAGGAGCTACTTTACTATACATATAGTAAGCTAACATCATTAAAGCTTGATCTGAGTAAGACATTTCATCTTCTTTTTCACTTATATTTAAGCCAGACTTAGAAGAAGACTCATCATTTTTCTTATTTACAAAAAAACCTTCTGGATTTCTTAAATAGGTATAATAAAATTCCAGTTGAAGCTTACTTAAATTTTTATAAAAGGCAGCTCTTTTATAAAGTGCACTATTAATATTTTTAAATTTTTCATAGTAAGAACAAAGTCTTAAAAGAGAAAGGGTCATTAATGCATTAGATGAAACTGGAATATCTTTTTTAAAGGTGGTATCATCCCAAGTTTTTGAATACTTAGAAGAGTAAATATTAGGCTTTGCTTTTTTATATATACAAATTAATGGAGTATTATTTTTAAAGAATGATATCTCATCTTTTTTAAAATTTTCTTTAAGATTTTTGTAATTTGTAGATATTCCACACCTAGATTCAAGTACTATATGATTTACTGATTCTTTTGAAAGAAAAAGTAATTGTGATGCTATCTCTTCTTTAGAAAGAGAATTAGCTTTGAAGAATGAACCTATATACTTCAAATAATTCACCTCATGATATTATTTCTTATATATATTAATATGAATTTTTATTATAAATATTACCTAGTGAGTACATAATACTTTTAGGTGAAATAAAGGTTTAGAGGGCTTTTTATAGGCATAATTTTTATATATAATCCATGTTGATAAAGGATAAAATAACCAATATACTATTCTTATAATTAGTGTTTTGAAAATAAATTAAGGTAAGGAGATATTGAATGAGAAGTAGTGGAAGAAAAAAAGAACAGATAAGACCAGTTAAAATAACAAGAAACTTTACTAAATATGCAGAAGGCTCTGTATTAATAGAAGTTGGGGATACTAAAGTATTATGTACTGCTTCAATAGAAGAGAAAGTTCCACCTTTTTTAAAGGGTTCTGGAGAAGGATGGATAACTGCTGAATATAACATGCTTCCAAGAAGTACTCAAAGTAGAAAACAAAGAGATATAAATAAACTTAAAATAGATGGAAGAACAATGGAAATACAAAGACTTATAGGAAGAGCTCTTAGGTCAGCTGTAGATATGAAAGCTTTAGGAGAAAAAACTATTTGGATAGACTGTGACGTTCTTCAAGCTGATGGGGGAACTAGAACGACTTCTATTACAGGTTCATTTGTGGCATTAGTTGATGCTGTAAATAAACTTCATCAAAAGAAACCTTTCAATGTTTATCCTATAAGACATTTTGTCAGCGCAGTAAGTGTTGGAATAGTAGGGGAAGAGAAAATATTAGACTTATGCTATGAAGAAGACCATGTAGCTAAAGTAGATATGAATGTTGTAATGACAGAAGAGGGAGAATTTATAGAAATTCAAGGAACTGGAGAGGCTGGACCTTTTTCAAGAAAAGAATTAGATGAATTATTAAATCTTGCTGAAAAAGGAGCAAAACAAATGATACAAGCACAAAAAGATGCTTTAAAGACAGATTCTTTATGGATCGGAACAGGGAGAGAGTAAAATGAAAAAATTTATACTAGCAAGTAATAATGCACATAAGGTAAAAGAAATAAAAGAAATATTAAAAGATTTTAATTTAAACATATTATCTTTAAATGAAGCAGGAATAGACATAGATGTTGAAGAGGACGGAAAAACATTTGAAGAAAATTCTTTTAAGAAAGCTAATGAAATAAGAAAGTATTTACTTAGTAAAGGTGAAAGTGATTTTATTGTAATGGCTGACGATTCAGGATTAGAAGTAGATTATTTAAATGGAGCGCCAGGTATATATTCTGCTAGATATGCAGGGGAACATGGAAATGATTCTAAAAATAATGAAAAGTTATTAGAGGAATTAAAAAATGTTAAAGATGATGAAAGAAAAGCTAATTTTATATGTGTAATAGTTGCAGTTACAGATAAAGGAGAAAAAATAGTAGCAGAGGGAAAAAGTTATGGAGTAATTTTAGAAGCTTTAAGTGGAAATGAAGGTTTTGGATATGATCCTTTATTTTTCGTACCAGAATACAAAAAAACTTTCGCAGAAATGACTTCAGATGAAAAGAATGCTATTAGTCATAGGGGAAGAGCTTTAGAAAAACTAAAGGATAATTTAAAAGGGATACTTAAATAGGAGGAGAAGAAATGAAAGTAGCTATAGTCAGTGATACACATGGAGTTACTCATGTTATTGAATATATAAAAACTTTACTAAATGATTCAGATGTTCTTATACATTTAGGAGATAATATAAATGATGTTAAGTTATTAAGTGAAGGTTTTAAGGGAAAGGTATATTCTGTTGTAGGAAACTGTGACTATGAAAGAAATGGGCAAGTTGAGCAAGTTATTGAAATTGAAGGCAAAAAATTTCTAATAACTCATGGACATAAATATACAGTTAAATATGGATTAGATAAAATTTACTATAGAGGACTTGAATTAGGGGTAGATGGAGTAATTTTTGGTCATACTCATAGAAAAGTAGCCTTAAAAGAGGAAAATATGTGGATAATAAATCCTGGTAGTCCATCAATACCTAAAGATGGAGAAGCAAGTATAGCTTTTATGAATGTAGATTCTGAAAATATAGAAGTAAGATTTTTTTTATTTAATTAGAATTAAATTAAAAAATAAGTGTTAATACATAAAAAAAGCCTATGTATTAGCACTTTTTTTAAAAAGAAAACATAGATTTTATCAGGGTTTCAGAGGATTCGATAAATTTTTCTAAAAAAACTTTAAAAAAAGTGTTGACATAATAATAACTATACTGTAGAATAACTATTGTCGTCGCGAGAGAGCGGCGGTGAAACAAAGCCTTCGGGGTGTGGCGCAGATGGGAGCGCGCGTGGTTTGGGACCATGAGGTCGCAGGTTCGATCCCTGTCACCCCGACCAATATGCGGGTGTAGTTCAATGGTAGAACACCAGCCTTCCAAGCTGGATACCCGGGTTCGATTCCCGGTACCCGCTCCACAAAATGTTTCAAAAGTTAAGCAAAAAAGTGCTTGACAAAACATTTAAAACTAATTAAAATAAATTTTGTTTTCAATGTGTATCTTTAGCTCAGCTGGATAGAGCAACGGCCTTCTAAGCCGTGGGTCAGGGGTTCGAATCCCTTAAGGTACACCATATGGTGGGCGTAGTTCAGTTGGTAGAGCACCAGATTGTGGCTCTGGGTGTCGCGAGTTCGAGTCTCGTCGCTCACCCCATATTGGGATATCGCCAAGCGGTAAGGCAACGGACTTTGACTCCGTCATTCGCAGGTTCGAATCCTGCTATCCCAGCCAAAATGTGATTTGCTAGCTCAGTCGGTAGAGCACGTGACTTTTAATCACGGTGTCCAGGGTTCGATTCCCTGGCAGATCACCAAATTTAATTTGCAGATGTGGCGGAATTGGCAGACGCACTAGACTTAGGATCTAGCGCCTACGGCGTGGGG
>OGTG01000079.1_pt1 | contig 80931 bp, 85 predicted proteins | sample 1574571 | NCBI WGS metagenome assembly OGTG01 (sample SAMN03295826, study PRJEB24534) | human gut metagenome | isolation source: fecal sample 1 from infant 4 | host: Homo sapiens | place: USA: Pittsburgh, PA | collected 2014-07
TGGTATAACCTTCGACGCGCACCCGCATAGCGGGTGGTTTATTTGTCTCGCACCTAACGGAGCGAGACGGACTAATAGTCACATAATAAAAAAACTCAAAGAAAATCCCTTGTTTAATATCGGATTTATGGTAAATGATATATTAGAAAGAATGTATAAAGAGAATATTCCAAAATCTTACCTTACATCCGTCCCATTAGTTATTTCTCAAAAAGGAAGAACAACCTATTCGTTTAGTATGACTGGTGGTCAACAAATAGATGGAGTGAAATTCAAACAGATATATGAGGACTATATGAAATTACTCAGTCAAGGTAAGGATATCGCAGAGTTATATCAAAAATATTCTAAAGAAGAGTTGGCAAATCTAGGCATTAATATTTATCAATCCAATGATATAGAAAGGACTGAGGAAAGAACTTTTGATGAAATTATCAGTTGAGTTTCCAACCCTTATGCAACAAGACCAATTCAAGAAAGGCACACTATTCAATTAGAGCCAACAAGATTTTCACTAGAGGATAAGAAAAGAATTGAAGAAGCTGCAGCTCAAGGACTAAGCGAAATCGACCTTATTGATTTAGTTGACCTATATGATATTAATTTAGACAATACAAGCGTCAATCGCCATATTGTGGGGTTATTGACTAATAATACCCAAGTAACATACTATTTCCAAGAACAATTAAATAAGGAGTTGCTGTCAATGGCTCACGCTTTAGATAACGTACAACAGGCCTTTATTAAATTATTAAGTGAAGAGGAGATACGAAAATTTGCTCTTTAAAGACTAGGTGAATCGCCTAGTCTTTTTTTGCGCCTCGTTTTACAAATTAGTCTATTGAAGTAAAAAAAGAAGTAAAAAATAAAAGAACATTACGCCTTATACTGAATATATCAAGAAAAACTCTTGATATAAATTTTAATAGTCCAAATTGATGGCCATCAAAGGACAGATTGAAACAAATATGATGACATGACGATAAAGGTCATGTCTTGCATAGAATTGTTTCGCTGTTTCTTTGTTGTGCCTTTTGGTATACTCAGCGTTCAATATTTGCTCATTTTGTTTCCTTCTGTCCAAAGGACAGAAAGGAGCTCATCATTATGAGTAATAAAGTACAAGAACGTCGTGAGCGTAAAATCAAAGAAGCTATTAAAGCTAAAAATTGGGATGAAGTAACTCGTTTGCTTCAACAAGAACAAAGTAACGCAGAACGTCGTGACCGATACCACAATAGACGAATCAAAGACGAAACAATAGCTAGCAAAAATGCCAAAAGTCTGTACGTTATGATGTCATTGCAAGTTCTGATTTGAATCCCGAAGAAGCTTTAATCCTAGAGGAGTTAAGACAAGCTATTCGTGAAGCTAAAGCATCCCTATCAGAAATTGACAGTAAGATTGTTGAAATGATAGCGGAACAAGGTTCAAGCTATAAAGAAACGGCTCGCTATATCACTGAACATTATAAGAAAATGAGTGATGTAACTGTTAAATCCCATTATTGTAAAGCGCTAAAAAAATTAGCTCCTTTATTAAAAGCTTACCGCTAATCCCTCAAATCCAGTGTCTCTGTCACTGGATTTTTTGTAAAAAAAAATTAAAAATTCAACAAATAACTTTGCGTTTAGCTGTCTCATTCTCCTTAGTAATGAGGAGGTGGTCAGATAACCTAAAAAACAAAGTCCAGCTCATGACCCAAACCGAGCCTGTCGCATTCACACTATCTCTTATTCATAAGGAGGATTTGCCCTATGGCGTTTAAAATGAAAACAACAAAAGGTGGTTATACAACTACATTGGCTGATAAAATTATCAGTCAAAAACAACCGATTTACTCACTTAGTACCGAACTTGAACCACAACAACGGTTTGAAGAAGGAAAACCAACAGGAGAAATCGTAGCCTATAAAGCATGGTTTGTACAGGAAGGGCAAGATCCTTTCCAAGTAAAATTCGAAGATACGATTGAGCTTCCAGCGTTTCAATCCATGATTCAATTTGACACCCTACAAGCCTGCGAAGTAAAATATAACGTTTACTTCAAAGCAAATGGTATCAAGGAGGTTCGGTAATGACCTCACAATCTCGTGATGTGCTGAACCAATCTTTCCTGCAATCTTACCTGCTCCAGAGCCTAAACATGGCTCTAGGGGCTTTAATGCAGGGGGAAACCAGCTATACTAATTCTTTTAACGTCATTATTCAAGAAGACGGCTTTGTCTTTGTCCCTCGCCTACCGTGCGCTTATATCCTCGATGACGACTTATACAAGAAAATCTTTCTGATTGCCAATGCTTCACTTTACCCACAATATACGCTTCTAAAACAAAATGCTACCTATTTTGTCCCTCTAGACACAGATGACTTACACATTCAACGTGGTTTATTCTTCCCTTGGAAAAGAGGGATTTCAGAACGTTTAGCGATTCCTGATTTGGATAAGTTTTCAGCCAGATTGCCACATGGGAAAATCCCTATCATGAAGCACTTTGAACTCAATTTAGACAAGGTCAATCACTGGGCTATTGCTGGAAATTCAGGTTCTGGGAAATCGTATGCTCTCACTTACTTCTTGAGTGTACTGAAGCATATGTCTGACTTGATTATCATTGACCCGAAATTTGATACCCCAAGTCGTTGGGCAAGAGAAAATCATATTTCCGTTATCCACCCTGTCGAAAACCGTTCAAAATCTGATTTTGTATCACAGGTCAACGAACAATTAAGTCAATGTGCAAATCTCATTCAAAAACGACAAGCTATCTTGTATGATAATCCCAACCATCAATTTACCCATCTAACTATTGTTATTGATGAAGTCCTAGCTCTATCAGAGGGAGTCAATAACAATATCAAAGAAGCATTTTTCTCCTTACTCTCACAGATTGCCTTGTTAGGACGTGCTACCAAAATCCATCTATTTTTAGTAAGTCAGCGTTTTGACCACAATACTATCCCAATTTCAGTAAGGGAACAGCTAAACGTATTGTTACAAATTGGAAATATCAATCAGAAAACTACTCAATTTTTATTTCCTGACCTCGATCCAGAGGGGATTGTCATTCCAACAGGACATGGTACAGGTATCATCCAAGTTATCGACAATGAACACCCCTACCAAGTTCTGCCCCTACTCTGTCCAACCTACTACACTAAGCGAGGTATCCTATGACCACAAAAAACTACTTTATAAGAAGTTTCAATCTTATACTATATTTGGTTCTCTCTACTCCTATCTGCTCTGTCTTCGGCTGGCTATTCAATTTTCTTTCCGTCCAATTAGCCAACATCTCATTTGTCAACCTAGATTCAGTTAAAAACATTACTGATACCATTAGTTCTGTAAGTCACAAATCCGCTCTTATTTCACTACTACTTGCCTTACTATTGACTGGATTAGAGATAATACAACGGTTGAAAACAGATAGTCTTCGGAACTATATCCAATCTGTCTATCACACTTTCCTGTTGCGACACTTCCTGTTTCAGCGTGAACGAGTACAGAAGATAAGCAACCTTGAACACCAGACCGTTACCACCATCAATCCAATCCATAAAGGATTTAACCGAGCTGTTCGCAAGTGTATTGTAGATATACGAAAAGATACCATCACTATTTTTCTAAAAGTCCCTAGAGACCAACAAGGGCAAAAAATCCTAAAAGAGATGGAAGCACAATTAAAAGAAGAAATCGTCAGCCAACACGCAGACTATTATTTCTCCTCTCCTATTCGAGTTCGTAACCAATTGTGGTTCACTGGACAAAAACGTTAATCCCTTGGGGCTGTGGCTTGCGTTAAGCAAAAGCCAGACAGCCCCTTTTTATATTCTTTTCTATCATGACCTATTGGGGTTACTACGACCCCCAATAGGTCAATAATCAATAATCACAAAAAATTCAATTTTTTCAAAAAAACTTTGCATACGACCTGTCATTTCTCCTTAGTAATAGAACCCAAAAGAAATGAGGTAACTGCCTATGGCAAAAGAACAGCGCTCAACCAAATGGACGTTTCTCTTCTACGAGGAAAGCGCACCAGAGAACTACTTGAATATATTAGAGGAACTCCATATTCCGTTTATTCTTAGTCCTTGGCACGATAAGGATGTTAATAGACAGACGGGAGAGTTCAAGAAATCGCACAAACACGGTGCTTTCTTCTTTGATTCACTGAAAAGCTATTCACAAGTATCAAATATCATCAGTGACAAACTAAACGGTCCAGCACATGTGGAGGTAGTTATGTCTCCCACTGGTTTATTTGACTACTTTACCCATGCGGAAAATCCAGATAAGACCCCCTACAACATTGAGGATATTGAAGTCGGTTGTGGCTTTAATTTAGAAAAATTCTTGATGGAGATGAACTCCTCGGATTTTATACATGAAGTAGTTGATATTATCGAAGAGAACGACTTTACCGAATTTGAAGAATTGGTCTGGTATGCCCGAGCAAACAATACCAATTTATTAGGACTCATTATTGAACGTACATATTTCTTCGCCAAATACCTAGATTCACGAAGATACAATCCTAATCGACTCCATAATTCAAACACAGAGGAGAAAGAGAATAATGAATAACGAAAAATTAGAACAAATTGAACAACTATTGCAAACACTTATCAAACTCATTCAAATCAAAGAACAGAACATACCACTAAAGATAATACAACAGCGAGAATTGCTAAAACAGCTAAATATCTCCCCAAACACATTAAAAACTTGGGAACAAAAAGGATTAAAAAGATTAGAACCTCCTATAGAGGGAACTCGAACCGTCTTCTATCTACTAGATGATATTATCAACTTTTTACAATCCTAATTCTGAAAATTTTTGCTAAAATAGTTCTATCTAAAAGAAAGAGTGGTAACTATTTTAGCCTACTTCAATATCCATGAAGAAAGGCAAATATGGAAACTGAAACAATTATTCATAATGGCAAAAAAGTCATTAAAAAAATCAAAAAAGATAAGTCCATCTCATACACTTTGAAGGGGGCATTTCTGGGAAAAGATATCAAAACTGGTAAGCAAGTCACTACTACCATTACAGCTAAGACACTAAAACAGTTAGATAGAGCAATCATTCGAGCACGACTAGAATTTGAAAAAAATGGCTCAACACGAGAAAAAGTTATCGTCATTGATACACTGGAAGATTTAGCTGAAGAATGGTTTAAATCATATAAGACCTGGGTCAACTCACATAATACTCTGAACAGAGTAAGAGGTTATCTTGATAATTATATTATCCCTAAATTTGGAGATTACAAACCAGATAAAATTGAATCTGCGGATATCCAGCTTTGGTTAAATGGTTTGGCAAAGAAATCAAAAGAGTCCATTGAATCTGGTATAAAGCGTGCTGATAAAGGTAGTGCTAAAGATTTTGGTGCTGTTATCCATAAGTTGAAAGATATTTTTGACTATGGAATTACAAACTATGGACTAATCACTAATCCTATTAGCTCTGTTAAGATACCACCTAAGCCAAAATCAAATAAGCAACGCATCATGGTATTACATGATGATAGTCTTGTAATATGGCTTAATTATCTTGAAAGTTTAGATAACAATAGAGCCAATCGTAGATTTAAGTTAATTTGTAATACTTTATTAGCCTCCGCTTTGCGAATAAATGAACTACTTGCGTTGACGATTGATGACCTAGATTTTGAAAATTCTTCTATTAATGTCAGTAAAACATTGATGTGGAAAACCGCAAATAAAAAAGATGGGACAAAAGGGGAAGTTATCTGTAAAGCTACACCAAAAACTGATGCAGGAAATCGCTCTGTCCCTGTCCCTCTCCCCATAATAGAAAAACTCAGAGATTTCCACCACGAAATGAACTTGTATCTTGAATTGCACAACAGACATAGAACAAAACTGATTTTCCCTACAATCTATGGCAACTATATGTGTGATAGAAACGAGAGAACAACTCTTAAGAAAAGGTTAGTAGGTCTTGGATTACCAAACTATGGTTTCCATTTGTTCCGACATACTCATGCTTCAATGTTGCTCAACGCTGGCACAAATTGGAAAGAACTTCAAGTCAGAATGGGACATAAATCAATTTCAACTACAATGGATACTTACGCTGAATTAGCACCACAACGAAAGTTAGAAGCTGTGGGGATTTATCTTGAAAAGATTGCTGAGCTAACGCAATAACTACTCTACCATTCACTCTACCTTTTATTAGGTAGCATTCTAGAAACATTGATGTACCAACGTTTCTAACAGCTAAAATAGAAATTATTTAACTCTTACAGAGGTTAAATAAGGGTTCACTACACGTCAGTAGACTTTAGAAACCTTGATTTAAAGCAATTCTTGAATTTCGAAATTTCACTACATTGCGATATGAATCAATCGAATCACTACCTTTTTCACTACCTTTTATGAAATAAGAAACTGATTCGTTTATTTAAAGGAAGAGGAACTTTAGTGTCAAGCTCCTCTTTTTTATTTGTTCTTTTACTTACAAATCGTAAGACCTGGTTTGGAAAGTACGAGTTTCAGTTGGATTAAAAATAGCGTCATTTCAAGGCTTTTCAGAGCAAGATCTACTGATTCATTTCATAAAATTTGAATCAATATTTCTTAAATAGGGGAATATACTACCCTCTTTTATACGATCACTTCCATTATCCCTTCAATCAGCTCCGTAAAACTTTTTGCCACATAGATAATTTCATCAGGGTCATGAATGTAGCAGATAATCTGCCCTTTTTGCCCCTCCTGGTCTGGATCAAAATCGAGCATGAGATAACAAGAATCACAGTATTCCGCAAAAGGAATCCATTTCTTATTAAAAAGATAGGGTTTTATTCTACTATCACGCATCTCCTCAACATCTTCGCTCGAAAAATAGTCGGGAAATTCCGTTAATAGGGCATCCCTATTTTGAAAATATCGTTTCCCAGCTTCTATTTCCTGCAAACTCATCAGAGAAAAAGCCATTTCTCTTTGGTTAATCACACAGGGTAAGACTGCTAAGAATTTACTGCCGTTTTTGTATCATAAAAAAATAATTTAAAATTAACAAATAATAAAAATTTTATGATAGAATATAGTTAGTTTTATATAAAAAAACTATTGTTAATTTAAGTTTTCTTTGACAAAGTTTTTACGTTTGGAGGATGTTGTGGAGGCATACCATGGTACTAAAATTGAGAATAAAGAGAAAATTTTAAATAAAAGCTTTAATATCAGTAATACACCCGATCATATTCCAAATGATTTAGGAAATGGCATATATTTTTTCCTAGATAAAGGCAGTAATTATAAAAATCCGAAAGAAATGGCTGAATCATTTGTGAAAAATTATAGAAATTGTTTAGATGATGAATATATAATTTTTAAAGTTACAGTTTCTGATGAGGCCAAGTTGATAGATTATAATGATCCAGAAAATGCAGCATGCTTTGAAAAATTCAGAGACAAAAACTTAAATACTATATTGAAACACTACGATAGATTTGTATATACTTCCCAAGCAAGGACTTCATCTATTCCGGGTAGTTTAAAGAGAGCTAATTTAGATGGTATTGTTTTTGAGTTATTAAAAAATAAAGCGAAGTATGATGGCGTAGTCAAAGATACCTATACTCCTCAAAATAAAAAGTATAATAAAAGTTCTTTTTCTAATGGTAGAGAGCTTTGTCTCTATGAGTGTGACAACATTGTTGATATTAAGGAAGCAACGTAACCTAAAAAGGAGAAATGTAAAATCATGTTTTTAAAATTAGATACACTATTGAGTGAAGAAGATTATCATCTAACTGATGAGGAAGTAATTAAAGCTTTTAAAAACTTAGGATATGTATTACAGGAGGAAGAGACTAGAAAAAATTTAGATATCTTATGTGAATTTATTCATAGTAAAGAGACTGAAGTTGGTTCATCAATATTTTCATTACCTAATTTTTCTGAGTCTTCTAGCTTAACCTTGAAACAAGATATTGAGACCTCATCATTATATGAAGTAAATATCAATGATCTCTTTAAAAAATTTGCGAAGTTTGAAGAGCCGTATCAAAAGTTACAAGGAAATAATAAAGTCTATATAACAAATACTACAACTGAATCCACAGAAAGTAATTCAATTGTTAATACTTTAAATGAAACGTTGGTCGCATAAATGAATACAAAAGAAAATATAAGTCAATTTCAGTTTTCTAGACCTAGATTGAAAGAAGCGATTTTTTTAGCTAATTCAGATGAGAATACTGATGATGTAGTGTTTTCATTTGAAACAAAAGTTCAAGAGCCTGAAAAAGATGAGAACAGTAAGTTATTTGCTAAAGTAATGTTTACTGTCTCAAACTTCGAAGACTTGTCACCTACATCTGATGAACCTTACTTTTTAAGAGTCTCCATGGAATCGACATTTTCATGGGATGAAATGCTAGATTTCTCAGTTGAAGATTTTTTAAAAATTAATGCACCCTCACTTTTATTGTCGTTTATTCGTCCGGTTGTTGCAGAATTAACAGGATTATCTGAATACAAACAACAGTATTTACCATTTATTGATTTTTCAGTAAATAAAAAAATATAATATCATACCAATTGTAGTAATAAAAAATCAATTTGATGATAATAAAGGCTCTATAATTTTACAGTGATTTCACTCACTATAGAAATTATAGGGCCATTTTTCGTCAATCAACTAGTATAAAATTTTTTGGTATCAATAATCTTATAATTAAAGAATGAATAGAGAAGTTTCCGAAAAATTTATATTTTCCGGAAAAATATCGAAATTAAATCAAAACTAAAAATATCTCATACATTTGAACTGCACCCCAAAAGTTAGACAGAAAAAATCTAACTTTTGGGGTGCAGTTCATCAAAGGTGCTTTTCATTTTAAAAAACTTGTGGAAAAACTTCATCCCATATATCTACTAAGCTTTTCCCGTCAAATACTTTAGCTTCCATAGCTTCATCAATTGTATCAAACTGCTGACCTTCATAATCATAACCAACTACACATATACTCGATAAAAAGCAAGCACCTCGGCTATTATAATTAAATTCAAGATCTTTGTCTAAATATTTTTTAATTTCATCCTTTTTCATATAGGACCATCCCAACTAAAACAATCTCAACAAACAAGATTTTTTCCTTAGATTCTATTCCCACTACTAGCTTTCTATGATGCTGACGATTTCATCTTCAAAATATTCATAAAGAGTTCCATCAACATCTACCAGCAAGGAGTCAATCTCCTCGTCATTGTCAGAGGCGTCACAATAGTCTTCTACAAATCCTCTAACTACCGCGCCATTTTTTAACGTGATAATTACATCTGTACGGTTAAATTTCCAGAGTGTCATTTAAATATTCCTTTCAATATTGGCTAATTGCTTTGCTTTTTCGTAGTAAGGTGTTAAGAAATCGATAAAACCTTGTTTGTCGCTTGGATCATGTTCCTCTAAAAATATCATCAACTCAAAGTCATTGAGAGCGTCAAACATTTCAGAGTTTTCATTATCCCAAGCCTCGGAAAATTCCGCATCTTCTCCAAAAAGAGCGTTAAACGTAAAGGAAAAATCCCAAAAATTATCAATCTGACCACTGACTGCTTGCTGGAGCATGTCTAATACTTGTTGACTATATCCCATTACCCATCCCCTCCTAATAAGAGCGTTGCAGCATATTGAATTACGTTCCAAAAATTTAACAAATAAAATCTAATTTGGGGGTGCGATTCATTCATCAAGCGTGATTTTTATTTTAATAATACTGCACTTCAATTCCATCCATGATTTCTATTAAAGTGTTATCGCCAATTTTTAAAGAAATCAGATCAATGAATGACGATACCTGATATTCTTTACCTCCAATCACCACTCTAATGTCATGAACAGAATTAGGAAAAATCCCACATACTTGACCATTATAATCAAAAGAGGCGTCCCAACCATTGTCATATAAGGCTTGTAAATCATCCAATATCGCCATATAAACTAAATCCTTTTCCATAGTATTTTCTTTCAAATAAGGCAGGTAAAAGCACCTAGATTGTTCTAAGTCCTATGAGATTGTTTCAATCGAGAGAACCTCACTCTCAAAGAGAGAAATTTCAGTAGCTTCAGCAGGGCTAGGATTGTCAATGAGGATAGTGATTTCATCTTGCTCATCATTGTCCATTTCGTCAACAAAGTCTATGACACGTCCCTTGATTATCTTGCCGTCATTAGTGACTACCTGAACTCTTGAGCGTAGGTAGTTCCATAGTTGCCTACTCATTTATTTTCCTCTCTGCTATTTTTTCGATAGTTCTTATGCTAGTCGATAAAATCGCCTAGGTTGAACTAAACCCTAATAATTTTGATTTTCTTGATAATATCTTCAGGATATGAGCGATCACCTATGACTAATTCGTCAGGACCATCTAAATCATAACCATCAAACCAATCAACCACCCTGCCCTTGATGGAAGTCCCATCTTCTAAAATAAGGCGAACATTTTTATCAACACATTCCCATAGTTTCATTGAGTTCCTTCTCTCTAACAGCGGAACAATATGACCCAATATTAGTTATTTACTAATGGCTTTTAGTTCCTGTTAAAAGCATTATAGCACACCTTGTTTGCTAAAGTACTACAGATACTCCATTAGACTAGCTTACTACTTTATTTTCCTTGTAAAATGTCGTATGCTATAGCATGCAAAGGAACCGACTATCACCAATGGGTGGGCTTTAAATATACTTGCGTCAATTCATTTTTTCGATTATAATCTATTTAATGAATAGAGGTTTTCCATCTCCCCTTGAAACAGATCTTTCTGCGGTAGGAGGTGGGACGCCTCTATTTGTTTTTTAAGTCAAAATGATGTAAAATTAATTCAAGAAAGAAGTGTGGTTTTCCCGCCTAAAAGCTCTATAGCTGTGGGAGGGTCACGCTTCTTTTTACCTCTCAAAAGAGAACGCAAAAAAAGCAGTCTCATTCTATGAAACTGCACTAAAAAGTTTAGAACTGAACAAATAACTGAACAAACCCAGAAATCAACGGTTTAAGACAAAGCAAAAAGCCCACTGTTGTAGGCTTTCTGTAAGATATTTCTTAAAATTAAAGCATTTTGTTGTAGAATTCAACGACAAGTGCTTCGTTGATTTCTGGGTTGATTTCGTCGCGTTCTGGCAAGCGAGTCAATGAACCTTCCAATTTTTCAGCGTCGAATGATACGAATGCTGGACGTCCAAGAGTAGCTTCTACTGCTTCAAGGATTGCTGGAACTTTCAATGATTTTTCACGAACTGAGATCACTTGACCTGGAGTTACGCGGTATGATGGGATATCAACGCGTTTTCCGTCAACAAGGATGTGACCGTGGTTTACGAATTGACGAGCTTGACGACGAGTAGTCGCAAGGCCAAGACGGTAAACAACGTTATCCAAACGACGTTCCAAAAGAAGCATGAAGTTGAAACCTAGGATTCCGCCTTTGATCTTAGTAGCTTGTACGAACAAGTTACGGAATTGTTTTTCACCTACACCGTAAGTGAAACGAAGTTTTTGTTTTTCAGCCAATTGCAAACCGTATTCTGACAATTTAGAACGGTTGTTTGGTCCGTGTTGTCCTGGTACGTAGTTACGACGTGCCAATTCTTTACCTGTACCTGTAAGTGAAAGGCCAAGGCGACGAGCTTGTTTCCAAGATGGTCCTGTATAACGTGACATATGTATGTCCTCCTGATATAAATAATATTTCGGCGGAAATAGTCACTTAGAAAGCCCTGATTCGTGCAGATGCCCTTCGCCTAAACAGCCAAGGTTACTTGTCATAAGACACCTGTTGACGAGCTTCATGCTTTCCTGCTGCTATTTCACACAAAGGCTATTTTACCATGAAAAGCTAGATTTGTAAAGGGATTTTACACCTTTATTTCAAATTAAGGCTGAATGTAAACTTACTTCCTAAGCCATATTGACTTTCTGCTGTGATTTCGCCACCAAGCTGATGGGCTAGTTCGCGTGCAATCGCAAGTCCTAATCCATGTCCACCCGTCTTCATATTGCGCGAAGTTTCCACACGATAAAGTCGTTTAAAGATTTTTTCCAAATCTTCAGGAAGGATCCCCTGACCTTCGTCTTTCACACTGATTGTCAGCTCTTGTTCTGTTAATTGGGCAAGAACCTCGATTCTGGTGCCTGGTTCTGAATATTTAAAGGCATTGTTTAACAAATTAACTAAAATGCGAGAAAGTTTGTCAGAATGGCTCTTGATTTTCGCCGACTCAGGTGATACTTGAATGTAAACATCCCGCTCCTCTTGTTCAATCTGGAGTTGAAATTCACTCATTGACTCAATCAACAACTGATCTAAAAAGACCTCTTCGACTTCTTCATCAGCAGTATCTTGAGGTTGTGTGTTAAGAGTCAAAACATCCAATTCCTCTACTAGCTTGTTTAGACGTTCAGTTTGCCGACCAATCGTGGTTAAATAGTGGAGCCGCTCCTCTTCCTTAATCACTCCATCTAGAATGCCCTCCACAGTAACCTGAATGGAGGTAATGGGAGTTTTAATATCGTGAGAGAGCTGCGCAATCATCATTCTCTTTTCTTGCTCGCTCTCATCAAGTGATTGAAAGGTGGCTTGCAAATTGTGGGACATGTCATTAAAAGCCTGGCCCAGCTCTTGAAATTCTAATGGGCCTTTGGTTTCGATTTCTGTGCTGAAATCCTTGCTTGCTATATCCTGAGCTTGTTTTTTCAAATGTTTCAGAGAAGAGAACACAGGCGACAAAAGAAAGATGCTCACTGCAGCGCCAATGAAACTAGCAATCAAGGTCATTCCAACTAGAAAGTAAACTTCACTTTTCTCGATCAACATTCGTTGGACTGCCCAGAAAACGACCAAAATCGTTAGTAGAGTCGACACTAGATACCCCACTAAAATATAGTTTTTTAATTTCATTTTCTACCTCTTGGTTTTTCCATCTTATAACCCAAACCCCAGACAGTTTTGATAGCAGGAGCATTTGAATTCGTATACTTGGTCAACTCTTGCCTCAAAGCATGGATATGAACATTGAGTGTATTGGTATCATCCACATAGTCCTCTTGCCATACCTTCTCGTAAAGTTCCGTCTTTGAAAAGACTCTCTCAGGATTGCTGGCCAATATCCATAGAAGCTCAAAAGATTTTACTGTCAATTCCAAAGGTTGCTCCCCAATGCGAACCTCATGAGTCACATGGTTGATCACTAAGTCACCAAACTCGATCTGTTCTGTCTCTCCTCCACGGCTAAGGCGACGCAAGATATTATTCACTCTTAAAACCAATTCGCGTGGGCTAAAGGGTTTGACTATAAAATCATCTGCCCCCAAACTTAATCCATAAATCTTATCCTGTTCGCTTGTCTTAGCAGTTGTAAAGAGGAAGGGTTGATCCGGAGCGATATACTGAACTTCACTGATAAAATCATAGCCATCCATATTGGGCATCATGATATCTGTGATAATAAGGTCAATAGATTTTTTTCTGAAAAGTTCTAATCCCTCCTTACCATCATGGGCGACCAAAACATCGTAACCTGCTTGTAAAAGATAGCGGTTTTGAATATCTAAAATATCTATCTCATCATCAACCAGCAAAATTGTCTTTTTCATCTGACACTCCTTCGATAAAAACAGTGTTATACTTGCTTTAGTATAACACTATTTTCTCTAATGTTTAAGTGATTTGAATCTTAATCTTCTCGTTTGGTTGTCAAACCCAAAAGTCCAACAAGACCTGCCAAGGCTAGACCAAAGATACCAAGGCCAGCTGTAGCCGTTTTAGCTTCCCCAGTATTTGGTAACATCGCTTTATCATCTTTTTTCATCATATTAGCCATTGGGCTAGAAGCTGGTTGATCTACTTTCATATCTGACATATGGTGATTTGTACCCATCATACCCTCAGTCGTACCTGTAGAGCCTGTTTCAGAAGGCTTCGTATTCATCTGACCTTGTTGAGATGGTATTGTCGCCATTTCTTTTCCACGAAGCTGAATCGTTACTTGACGAGTAGCAATCAGATTGGTCAAATCAGGTTTGCCATCTTTAGATCCATAGACTTTAACAGTAGCTAGATATGTATGGGTTCCGTTAGCTCGAAGTTGATCCAGCAAGGCCTGACCATCTTTGCCAACCGTATTGCCATTCAAATCCACTTCGTAGAAATATTGACCTTTAGCCAAGCCTTCAAGTGGCAATAGGGCAGGATTTTTAGCTGTTCCGTTGTCTGACCATGGAGCTTTGTCTGAAGCTTTTAACAAGAGGCGAGTCAACATACCATCTCCACCAAAAGCTTCGTACGGAATAACTTGGTTGACGCCGGCCAAGAAAGGTCCAGGAACCTTAGCCTTATCAAGGTAGCTAGCTGGAACATCAATCATGTCTTTGACATTGTTAACAACAGACTCTTTGACCTGATTTGGTGTGGTCAAGCTATTCAAATTAACAGTCAAATCTTTAGTTGCTACGAGATTGGTTAAGTCAGGCTTGCCGTCTTTTGCACCGTACACCTTGATAGTAGCTTTATAGCTTTGTGTACCATTTTGTTTCAAAAGGTCAAGCAGCTCTTTATCTGATTTTCCTTGGGTGCCTGCCAAGTCTACTTCATAGAAGTAAAGACCTTTGCCCAATTTCTCTACTGGTGGGAGAGCAGGATTTTTAGCTGTTCCGTTGTCTGACCATGGAGCCTTATCAGATGCTTTCAAGATAAGGCGAGTCAACATGCCGTCACCAGCGAAGAATTCGTATGGAATAACTTGGTTGACACCAGCTGTGAATGGTCCTGGGAAGTTGGCTCTATCCAAATAAGAAGCTGGGACGTCTACTGTGTCTTTGGTGTTGTCAGCCACACCTTTTTGGACTTCAGCTGGAGTGGTTAAGCCATTCAAATTAACATCCAAATCTTTAGTTGCTACCAGATTAGTTAAGTCAGGCTTGCCGTCTTTTGCACCGTACACTTTGATGGTAGCCTTATAGCTTTGCGTGCCGTTTTGTTTTAAGAGGTCAAGAAGTTCTTTATCTGATTTTCCTTGAGTACCAGCCAAGTCCACTTCGTAGAAGTAAAGGCCTTTGCCCAATTTCTCTACCGGTGGGAGAGCGGGATTTTTAGCTGAACCATTGTCTGACCATGGAGCCTTATCAGAGGCTTTCAAGATAAGACGAGTTAACATGCCGTCTCCAGCGAAGAATTCGTATGGAATGACTTGGTTGACACCAGCTGTAAATGGTCCTGGGAAGTTAGCCTTGTCCAAGTAAGTGGCTGGGACATCTACTGTGTCTTTGGTGTTGTCAGCCACACCTTTTTGGACTTCAGCTGGAGTGGTCGCTGGTTGCGCTTCACTGGCTTCACGGTCTTGTCCAGAAACTGTAGGCGCAGGACTTTCCACAGGTTTAACTGCATCTTCTATTTGTTTCTTAGAGTCAGGTTGTGCTTGCACTTCTTCTTTTGGCGCTACTGTCGGCTCTTTAGCAGTTGCGTCCGCTTTTTCTGAAGAGCTTGTCGTATCCACACTTGCTTTAGGTGCTGAGTCTGCTTGTTCTGAAGGAAGAGCTACATCGACTGCTTTTTTGAGAACCTCTGCTGCTGGTAAGTCGCTTTTTTCACTCACCGAAGCAGCGTCTGGCACGACTTGGGCAGGTGTCGGATTGACGACATCAGCACGTGCAGAACTTGGTTGACCAACTAGGACAAAGAAGCCACTAGCCACAACAACTGAAGCAACACCGACACTGAGACGGCGAATTGACCAACGAGTATATCTCTGATTTGGATTGAATTTCATAGGATTCTCCTTAGAGTTTTCTTTTTTTGATGACTCTAGTATAATCTCCTAAAATTAAAAAGGATTAAGAAAAAGTTAAAATTTTTCTTAAATCCCTCTTATAAAATACTTATATTGATTCATTAATTATTTGGAAAGAGAGTACCCTTCCTCTCCTACTCACTAAGCTCTGTTAGAGTATCCAAATGTTGGTTATTAATCACCGCCATGATATAGGCGCCTGACCGTAAAAGATCATCAGGACCGAATTGAACATCTAGAGGAGCATTTTCATAGTCACGAAATCCAAGTACATTGAGGTTGTATCGTCCACGTAAATCTAGCTGGCTAAGGCTTTTCCCTGCCCAAGATTGGGGGATTCTCATCTCGACAATCGAAACATTCTTGTCCAACTGAAAGACATCTACGCTGTTATGGAAGAGAATTCTCTGCGCTAACGAACGTCCCATTTCAAATTCCGGTGAGATGACAGAGTCCGCACCAATTTTCTCCAGTACCTTTTTAGCCATGTGACTTTTTACCTTGGCAATGACGGTCGGCACCCCTAGACTTTTACAGTGCATGACTGCAAGAACACTGGATTCTAGATTTTCCCCCGTTGCGACAACCACGGTATCGCAGGTGTCAATCCCCGCTGATAGAAGGAGTTCTTCATCCGTGATATCCCCAACTACCCCACGCGCCAGCACGGGTTCAAATTGATTAATGCGCTCCTCGTGGTCATCAATAGCAATGATATTCATATGATGCTTGGCAAGAGCAGCCAAAACACTACTCCCAAAAATTCCCAAACCTAAAATTCCAATTGTCCGATCTGACATCGTTTTTCCTTTCTTATCCGATAGTGATATCTGCTTTCATATAGTGAATCATATCTTTCTTGTCTGGCTGGTATTCTGCTAAACTGACCAGTAGTGTCAAGGGGCCAATACGGCCGATAAACATCAACAACATAACGATGCTGAGAGCTAACTTGCCTAACTCTGGTGTTAAATTCGCCGTCACCCCAACTGTCGCAAGGGCTGAAATGGTCTCAAACATGAGGTAGATAAAGCGCGGATTTCCCTCTGCTGTTATCCCTAATAGAATCAAGCCCAGCAAGAAAGTCAGCAAGAAGATAATAAAGACACTGAAAGATTTTTGCACGGTTCGAGGTTCAATAGTTCTCCGAGCCACATTGGCATGAGGCAAGCCCAATAGTTCACTACGAGCGAAGACCAACAAGACAAAGAAGGTCGTAATCTTGAGTCCCCCTGCTGTCCCTCCAGGCGCCCCGCCCAGAAACATCTGCAAGATGTAGATCAGCAAGGTGACCGGTCGAGCCTGGGTGTAGTCAATAGAGGCAAAGCCTGCCGTTCTCATGCTGACGGTCTGGAAAAAGCTAACCAGCAGTTTCTCTGGGAAACTAAGATTTCCAATCGTCCCTGAATTGTTCCACTCAATCAAAAGGGTCGATACCGTTCCAAAGAATAAAATTCCCGCTGTTAGAAAGAGAACTAGTTTGGTATGGAAACGCAGGCGTCGTTTTTTCTTTTTCCCAAACTGGGTCGCTAGATCAAACCAGACCATAAATCCTAGACCACCCGTGATAATTAAGCCTGCAATCACTAGATTAATCAAAGGGTCCGTCTGAAAGACTGCCAAACTCGTACTTCCAAAATTATCAAATCCAGCATTGCAGAAAGCTGAAATAGCCAAAAAGATAGAGGTTAACATCCCTCCCCCCCATCCAAATTCAGGAATGAAGCGGAAACTCAGGAGAAAGGCACCGAGCCCCTCTACCAGAAAAGTCGTCAGAAAGATTGAACGGATGAAATCCTTTAGAGACTGGGTTTCTCCATAAGCAAAACTTTCTTGAATGGTCTCACGACCACGAAGACTGAGCTTTTGCTTGCCTTGGATATAAAAGATTCCAATAAAGGTCATGAGCCCCAAACCACCGATCTGGATCAACAGCATGCAAATCAACTGGCCCCAGATATTGTAAGTAGAGGCCACCGGCTGGGTAAAGAGTCCTGTCACACAGACCATAGACACAGTCGTAAAGAGATGGTCAAAGTAGGTCGCTTGTGACGTTGTTACTTGCACAAAGGGAAGGCTTAAAAGGAGCGAGCCCAAGAAGATAACTAAGGCAAAACTTAAAAAGATGCGACGGGCTGGCGATAACCGAACCAGCGTCGTCTTGATTTTTTCCAAAAAAGATTTGAATAACATAGCTACATTGTACCATAAAAACAGTAAGAGCACTCACATGTGGTGCACAATAGCAAGACAGAGTTCAAGCGCCTTATCAAAAGCTTCTGAACCCCAGTCACGACTGTCGTAGTTGTCCAAATCTGCCAAGGAATCCGCAGTAAAGAGCAATTCTCCCCAGACAACCCTACGTAGTTGAGCTACTGCCGCAAGAGCAGAGCACTCCATCTCCACAACAGCACAGCCTTCTTCCTTGCGATAGGCAACCTTTTCAGCCGTCTCTCGGTAAAAACCATCTGTCGTCCAGGTCATAACTTCCTCGTAAGGGATGCCTCTTTGTTCCAAGACTTGCTCAATGGCAGAGATAGCCTCAATCTGCGGCTCCATATAACGAGAAGGCGCTACATAGTGGTAGCTAGTCCCCTCATCTCGCAGAGCGCGAACAGGGATGAGAAAGGCATTCTCCTCTATATTGGCTAGGACGCCACAGGTTCCAGTAGAAATGATTTGCTCCACACCATAGCCAATCAACCAATCCATAAACTGGGCCGCTGGGGCAGAGCCTACAGGCGCCTGGGCCAGACAAATCTCCTCGCCCTTGTAGTTGAGGACGTAGACTGGATAAGTCTTGGTTGCCGAAACGAACTCACCAATACAGTCCGCACCTACTTCCTGGGCATAGCGGTCAATCTCCTCCTCCAAAAACGCATAGATGCACTTCTTTGGCAACTTTAAGTCCAATCCCTCATGTCTTGGCATAAGGACCGCCTGGGGATTGTCATCAAACTCCAAAATGGGAATCGCATGTTTCTGAATCATAACCCACCTCCTGTAATTTTGTACTATTGTATCAAAAGCTGACGGAGTGTCAAGGAGTTGTCTTTAGCAAGCCAGAAAACTCCTCTTCCATACATTTAAGAAATCGTTGCTCTGCTGGAGTGGTCGGTTTCTGTTTTAGTAAAGTGATTGAGGACTATCACCAAAATAGCAAATTCAATAATAAAAAAGCACGAATCTGCATCAGACAATATATACCCTTTTATATTATCTTGTGCAAGAAGCCAAGCCAATAGAATCTAGCCTCCATTTTGTCTAGGCCTACTCTATTTCCACAAAGCACCTAAAATCTGTTTTTCTAATAAGTCTAAGTCTTCTTCTTTTATTTCTCCATTGTCGCTAACGATATAAAGCTGAGCGAAGTAAGCCAACAATGGGCCAACACAAATACGAACCATTTGAGGAATCGTTAACTCTGGATTTACACGTGGATCTGCTATCAATTCCTTACGGAGTACTCGAAGTTTATCTTGAATAGCATTCCAGATAAAAATCTGTTCATTTTTTAGTTTTTTATTTGAAAAACTCTCCTGCAGAATGATTTTCATCAAAGCACGATTTTTTTTGAGATAGCTCATACGATCGTGGACGAGATAACGAACCCTCTCTTCTGTCGTTTCAAAAGCTAAGAGTTCCTCAAAAAAACTACCGAAAATTCCTGGGACTACAGGATGTAAAATAGCCGTCAGTAAATCATCCTTCGTCTTAAAATACTTAAACAAAGTTGCCTGGCTTAGTCCAGCACGCTCAGCTATGTGAAGAGTTGAGGTCCCATGGTAACTCCTAGTTGATATGAGATCCACTGCTGCCTGCATGATTTTTTTCTTTCCTTGAGGGTAATTCGCTTCTTCTAAGTAATCTTCAAACGATTCAAAAACAGTCTTATCCATCTAATCTTCACACCTTTTTAGCATTATTTATGTTGATTTCTAAACTTTACGATAACGACGCAATCCAACAATATTGAGAATTGTTAAAATGATCAAGAAAATCATTAAAACACCAAGATTTGGCAAAATATCACCAAGATTGTGTCCGTAAAGAATAATCTGGCTTATTGCATCACCAGAATAGGTTAATGGCAAAAATTTCCCCACAGTTGGAGCCCATTCTCCCATGGATGACAATGGAATAATCCCTGAGAAAAAGAGTTGAGGCATAATCACGAGAGGAATAAATTGCATCATTTGGAATTCTGATTTTGCTAGAGTAGACAAGAGAATTCCAAAAGCTAGTGCTACAAGAGCCAGTACCACATTAACTATTATAACATTTAAAATATTTCCTACAACTTCTACATCTAGTAGCCAAATTGCTGCTAAGACGACAACTGCCGTTTGAAAAATCGCAATAATACCGTAAGACAACATATAGCCATAGACAATTTCAGAACGTTTCACTGGGGTTGCTAACAAGCGATCCAAGGTTCCACTTGTGCGCTCTTTCAAAAGTGCCATACCAGAAATCAAAAAGACAAAGAAGAAAACTACAAAACCTATCAAAACCGGAATCATACTGGTAAAGAAGCTTGTATTTTCATCTCCATACTGATAAGACTCCTTGATTTCTGGTGTTTTTGCGTCCGAGTCCAATTGTGGAAGAGCTTGTTTAACACGAGATAGTAACTGATCGGTGCCTTCACTGACGATACTTGTTCGTAACACTTGTCGTGTCATAGTTGTTTTAGAAGCATCCGTATTTGCGTAGTCGACCTGATACTCACCATCTTTATACGATATGACTGCATCTACTTTCTCGTCAGCTAGAGCTTTTTTAGCCTGATCTAAGTCTTGATAAGTCTCGACGTCCACATGATCGAGCTCATCCATTTTCGTTACCAAACCAGTTGGTAGATCTTGTGTCGCTAACTTGACATTCACGGTTGTACTAGCTGAAAACATGAGGTTCATCAACCACATGATAAAAACAGGCGCTACAAACATCATAGCCAAGGTTCGTTTGTCACGAAGCAATTCTTTGATAACTTTTTTAGCAATAGCAATGGTTCTCATCTTACTCTCCTTCTGCTTTCAAAAATACTTCTTCAATACTTGAAACTTGATAACTATCTTTTAAGTGTTGCGGTGTATCAAAAGCAATGATTTTTCCACCTAATAATAAGCCGACCTTATCCGTTAACTCTGCTTCATCCATAACATGGGTAGTAACTAATATCCCAATCCCATTGTCTCTAAGCGCGAATAATTCTTTCCAGATTTTCTTTCGAAGAGAAGGATCGATTCCAACTGTCGGTTCGTCCAAAATCAAGAGCTGAGGATTCCCCAGAAGCGCGATGGCTAAAGACAAACGTCGCTTCATTCCTCCAGAATAACCGGATACCGTTTTATTCAAATGCTCTGTCAGATCCACAACTTGAGCCACATGGGCAATTTCAGCTGTCAGATCTCTTTTGGATAGCCCTTTTAGCTGACCAAAAAATTCTAGATTTTCTTGACCTGACAAAGCCTCATATAAGGCATCTGACTGGGCCATATAACCAATATCTCCTAAAATATGGCGATTGGGCATAGTGTGATTTAACACTAAAGCTACGCCTCCATCAGCCTTTTCCATTCCTAACGTAGTCTTAATCATAGTTGATTTACCAGCACCAGACGGACCAATTAATCCTATAATTTCTCCTGTCTGCAATTCAAAGCTGACATGATTTAGAACTATTTGATGGTCAAAAGATTTTACTAAATCTTGTAAATGTAGTAATGTTTTCATTTACTTCCTCCTTAGTGAGTGATTACTCACTTACTAAATATAAACCTATTATAGTGAGTAATCACTCACTTGTCAAGAAAAAATCTGAATTTTTTTTAAAATAAAGCACCAGACATTATTATCTGATGCTTATAATAGATAGCTATTGCTTTTAGAGCTGTTTCTAAATCTCTTCTCGATACTCTGAAATGGTCTTTCCTGTCCATTTTTTAAAGGCCTATTCTTCCTCTGCTTTTCTCAGCCAATCCTACCATCGTCATTGCTATCGCAACTCTAATGACCTTGGCGATGGAAATTCATTTTACTCATTTTTATATGAAACAGACTAAGAAATTTTCAAGACCTAATTGGGAGTTGTTTTAGCTACAATCCATCTCTCAAACATAAAAACTCTCCCTTCTCTTTCGAGAAAGGAAATTTTTTGTTTATCCTCGTTTATCTGGGGCTGGACCGCCAGGACCACCATTGCCTTGAGGGCCTCCATTTGGTCCACCGCCTCCAGGCATAGAGTTGACGATTTCCGTTTGTTTTTCGCCGTTGAGATAGATATCACCGCCTGTGTAGGTCGCTGTTCCATCAAAGTCAAAACCTGTTTGACCAGTCATTTTAATAGTTCCGCCTGTGACTGTGATATTGCCGTTTGAGTCAATTGGATCTGTGTCTCCTTGGCCGACTTCTACTGTCAGGTTCCCACCGTTCATAGTGAAGAAGATTTCACTCTGTTGGGCGTTTTTATTAGCTGCATTGACTCCATCATCTGTCGAATAGATGCTAATGTCCCCACCGTTGATAGTGATTGACTTACCTTCAAGTCCTTCTGTCGAATTCTTGACGGTGTAGGTACCACTATCGATAACCAAATCACCTGATGCGTGGATGCCATCATCTCCTGCTGTGACTGTGATATTGTTGTTGGATAGGTACATGGTTCCGACTGAAGTATCCTCGTCATTGTCCACCTTTACGCCATCTTCTTTGGCATCGATGGTCATAGTCGCACCAGTGATATTGAGTTCATCATTGACATTAAAGGCATCGCCAACTGCTGTGATGTTATAGGTTCCACCCGTGATGTGGAGGGTGTCGTTGGCCTTGATACCATTGTTCTTCTTGCCATCTACATTGAGAGTTCCTTTCCCGTTGATGGTCAAATCCACCTTAGAAAAGAGAGCTGCGTCTGCTTTTTCGTCGCTGTTAGAGCTTGAGTCAGAGAGACTGTTGGTGGTTCCCTCTGCTAGAGTTAAATAGACGTGGCCGGCCGATGTCGCAGATATCGCTGCATTGGTATTGGTCATGGTCGCACCTTTTAGGACTAGGTGAACATCTGCCGACTTATCTGCCTCGACCTTGATCTGCACTCCGTCAGACTGACCTGAAATCACATAGGTTCCAGATTTTGTGATGGTCACTGTTGATTCAGAGACTGTCACCCCATCTCCAGAGACGTTTGCTGATGAGCCAGATAACTCAATCTTAGAAGCTGCGCTTTCGTCATAAGAGGTATCATTGTCCTTCTCTGTAAAATAGGATGATTGGTTTGTCTTTGTTGAAGTTGTTGTTGCACTATTTGTCGTTGCATTGGTATTGGATGTAGTTGTTGACTGGGCACATGCTGCCATCAGCACCATTGCCGTTAAACTCGTTGCGAGTAGGGTCCATTTTTTTGATTTCATACCTTTTTCCTCTCCTTCGTAGGATATAGCTAGACAGTCTACAGAAGATTTCTGAAACGAAACTAAAACTTTTCTGAAAGTTCCCTTAAATTTAGTTTGGATTAGATTTCGCCTAGTAATTTTTTAGAAAGGACTGCTAAAAACAATTTTTGAACTCTAGACTACCTTTAATAGGTTTTTAAAACCAACATCCCTCAGTGCGATGTCTCCTTGACCAAGAAAGCCAAAAAGAAGAAAAATTTATAAGATTAAAGCTCATAAAAAGAACAGCCTGGGCTGTTCTTTTTAGTTTTCTTTTACTGGAATTTCCTTGATGACACGCGCAGGATTCCCAGCTAGGACAACATTGTCTCCAAAAGACTTGGTAATCACGGCCCCTGCTCCTGCAACGACATTATTTCCCAGTGTCACTCCAGGAAGGACAATGACGCCACCTCCAGCCCAGAAATTATCTCCGATAGTGATGGGCTTACCGTATTCGACCCCTGAATTACGTTCATCCGGATCCAGTGGATGGAGTGGGGTTAAAAACTGACAGTTGGGACCAATCATGGCGTTGTTCCCGATGCGAATCGGACAAACATCCAGCATGGTCAAGTCCCAATTAGAATAAAAATTTTCCCCTAGATGGATATTGACCCCATAATCGACCACCAGATGTGGATTGACATAGAGATTTTGTCCAGTTGAACCAAACCAAGTCTTGATAATATCCGCTCCCTTCAAGGGATCTTCTTCCCGGTTAAAGGCAGCCTGTTTTTGGCGAGAAGCCTGAGCCAAGGCCCGTAATTCTGGGTCCGACGGACGGTAAGGCTCCCCTGCTATCATTTTCTGGTATTCGCTGGCCATCTTATCACCTCATACTTACTTTGGACCCATCATATCAAAAAGCCTTTGAAAGGTCAAGAATAGCCTGCTTTCTAAAATCTCAAAACCAAGCCCTCTCCCAAGTCAAAACAACTTGCTTGACAAAAGCTTGACTTCATGGTTTAATATACCCCATAAGGGTATGTTTGGAGGTGCCTATGTTTCACTTATTTACAAAAATTGATAGTATTTCTACCAGCGAGTTAGAAGCTAAACTCAGAGAACCGATTCAACTACTGGATGTTCGGACGCCTATGGAATTCCGTAGAGGTCATATTAAAAATGCCAAGAATGTCCCTCTAACTGAAATTGGTTCCTACACACCAGCGACAAAAGAAACACTTTATGTCATTTGTCATTCTGGTGTGCGAAGCAAACTAGCTGCGAAAAAGCTTAAGAAAAAAGGCTATGATGTCATCAATGTCCGAGGCGGTATGAGCGCTTGGACAGGTAAGGTCATCTAGAAGCATAAAATGGGCTAGGCAGCCTTGAACCTTATCGAAGGCCTGAGCGATAATATCCAATGTTGTCAGCTCAAAGACGATCTGACTAAGGGCCAAAATCCCTAGATGTACGGATAAGTAGCGAATTTCAGGGGGGCGACCCAAGATCGATATCATCCATATCCCCTAAATGAACTAGGGGAGAGCTTGGATGAACCAGACAAGAACCAAACCTACATCCTTAGCTGCCACAGCGTTTTGCGCAACTATATCACAGAGCGTAGCCTCCAGTGGTAGGAATTTCCGTCCAAAACCTTGACGACGCTTATTCACTATATAAAATGACTAATCCAGAAGGAGTCGAGTATGGAAACTAATATCAGCATGGCTGATTTTTATGAAAAATACCTAAATGAAAATCTAAACCTTATCGATGTACGTGAGGGACATGAATTCCAAGCAGGACATGCACCAGGTGCCAAAAATCTTCCGTTAAGTACCTTGGAGCAAGGTTACAAAGAACTCAAACCTGACCAGGAATACCATGTCATCTGTCAAGGTGGAGTCCGTTCTGCATCTGCTTGTGAATTTCTAAGCGCCCAAGGCCTCACCGTTATCAATGTAGAAGGTGGTATGAATGCTTGGCCCGGTCAAGTAGAATAAGCAAAAAACCGATTAAGAAACTTAATCGATTTTTTCATTTCTGCAACCCAATGATATAGGGCTCGTAGCCCGTCGCTTCTAAAAAAGAAGCAACTTTATGGTATCTAAAAAGAGGTCTTCTCGTTGGTATTGGGGGAACTCATCCGTTTGGCTGACATGATTTTTTTGTCGGAATAAACTTAAATACCTTTGTCTGCATTGTTTATCAATAGCAAATTAGTTTACTTCCGTTTAATCAGGTATCGGATGGCCTTTTCTAGGCGTTCCTTTTGAGCCTCGGGGTCGTCTAATGGTTGGTTGATACAGCCTGTGAGATTTTCAGTAATGATCATCTCAATCACGCGCTCAACGCTAGATTTCACTGCTGTCAACTGCGTAACAATATCTGCGCAGTCACGATCTTCTTCAATCATCTTTTGAATCCCACGCAACTGGCCCTCTGAACGTTTCAGGCGTGTTATATACTTTGAGTTTGTCATTAATTTATCCTTGGTCACTTTTTCTTCATTATATCTCGAATAAGGGGCTTTGTCAAAATTCACTTCCTGTCTGTATTTGTAGGAGGCAACCTTTTCTCTGTATCAGAAAGAAAAGATTGGTGAGCAAGAAAATGGAAAAAAACTCTATTCTTCTTGAAGCTCGATGGGAAATAAAATTTCCTATTAACCAACTGACCTTTATGCGTATATCTTGGACAAATTGGACAAAAAGGCTAGGATCACTATCCCATAGACTATAACTAGAGCCAGCCCAAATCCGATACCAAACCACTTGTAAAACTTGTCCATTCCGCTGTAACGTTCGACATAGGCCCTGGTCGGCTTGTCTGGATCATACCAGACTGTCAGCTCCGAATGAAGGGGGAAATGGGTCTGCATCAAGCATTTGAAGGAAACAAAGGAGTTGCTGTAGCGAGTGATTGAAGGTGCCAGCATATCTTCTCTTGTATAGTCCTTTAAAAATTTAGAAGTCCCCCACGGAATTGTGACCGTTTTGAACATAAAATACTGCAAAGTTTTCTTATAAGAAATCCCATCCACCGTGTATTCGACGATAGGTGGATACCCCTCACGAAAACGGCTATAGCCGATAACCGTTCCCTGTACGGATGACTTGGCAAGGCGGACCAACTTCTGATCCCGAAGATAGAGGAAAAGAAAGGTCCCACACACAAATACAAAAGATAGGAAGATGACGATTGTCCCAACTATCAAACCAATCACTTCTTTATTCATATGAACTCCTCCTGTTATTCTATAGAGTAAAATCTCAAAGAAGGAACTCGTTCAGAAACGACATCGAATCCCTCGAGTCTACTCTTCGGAGTTTTCTTTTGACTGTTTTTCTCTCAAATCTTTCACAGATTTTGATATGATATCTCTCACCTGTTCGTCAGTAAGTCCTGGAATCTGGTAATAAGGATTATTGGATTCGCTTTTTGACGGCTTTGTTCCTGAACTTTCGGTTTTAGAACTTTGTTCAGTCGAAGTCGAGGATTTCGACTCTGAGGAACTAGATTCTTTGGTCTTAGAGGAACTGGACGACTCAGACTCAGAAGGCTTGGACGTTTCAGGCGTGTTAAAATCAAGTTTAGGCGGATTGTTTACTTGGACGTTCGGCTGTTTCACAGGTTTATAGAATAGCCCAAAAGACAACAGCAAGGCCGTCAAGATCCCAATACCAGCCAAGGTTCTTTTATTGGCTTCAGCCGAGGGAACCTTTACTCCCTTCGTACTGAGTATTTTCCATTCTGGATGCTCTTTTTCTATAGCTTTTTTCTGTCTCCTAAGAGGACCAAGTAGAAAATGATTAAAAGGCACAATCGTTACCATAGCCACCGTTACAAGCGGGACATAATTGGAATGACTTGATACCAGTAGAACATCGAGTATAGCGAGAAGAATGAAGAGGAAACGCCCCACAAACTTACGAACTTGATGCTCTTTTTTGATCTGCAAATATCTCTCTTGTGACATTATCATCCTCTCTTTTCTATTTCTTCATTAAATATCACTTTCCCCTGTTCATATTTTCGCACAGCTAAGAACCAGCGGATAGGGTTGTTTTGGAATAAGAAAAGGTACAACAAGGCAGGAAAGAGACCTATCAATAATGAAAATAAAATTTGTGCGTCAAATTTCTCCTGATTTATAAATGAATTTATAATATTTAGTATGGTAGCGATTCCTATAAATGCTATAAATAGAATTACTAACTGTATTATTAGAAAAACTATCATTTTCCCAAATGTTGCTTTTTTCTTACTGAAATTTTCCCAAAGCAGATTTGAATAAACGGCTTTCTCAAACTGTTGAGAACTTGCCCCTTGAACCTGTTTCACCTCTTTATACAAGGCCTCTTCCATCATCCATATAAAGCCAAAGCAGACAAAGAATTGGGCAACGATATAAGGCGGAACCATCCAGCTGCTATATTGAAAACCTGAAAATGCAGGTATAGCTACTAATCCTCCGATAATACCCAAAAAAACAAAAGCAAACATCAAAGGAATGATAGCATTATTGGTCTTCCTAGCCCCTTCCGTATTTAACAAAACACTCTTATCGGCTACGAGAGCCTCTTTTGTTCGCGTATTATAGTAAACGGCCTTATCACCGCTCTGTCCAATAAAAATTATTCTTCTCATATTTAATCACCACGGTTTCCATCAATCACTATAATCAGAAACTTCAATTTTTATCATAGGTCGTTGATAAAACATCATCAACCACTGGTAATAGTAATAGCGCTTCTCTTGTGTTTCTAGTTCTTCTCTTCCCTAAATATCACTTTCCCCTGTTCATATTTTCGCACAGCTAAGAGCCAGCGGATTGGGTTGTTTTGGAATAGAGCAATTACGACCACTGCTGGAAGTACCCCTGCCACTGGTGAAAATAATAATGAAAGATCAAACCACTCATGGTTATAATAAGGAATAAGCATTCCTGGTATTCCAAATAAACTTACAATTCCTAAACAAAACAGAAGAACCAAGATAACAAACGAGAAAAAGAAAATTTTACCTAATGTTGCTTTCTTATCGGAAAATCCTTCCCAAAATAAATTTCCATTCACTGCAGCTTTAAATTGTTCTTCGTTTGCCAAAACTGTGGAACGAACATTTTTATACAATGCTTTTTCCAACATATAAATACTTCCAACAAAAACTAAAAATATGGCTAGTAAAATGATTGGAATCATCCTCTCGTTTAATCTAAATGGAGAAGTAAAGGAAAAAATAGCAAGTCCAACACCTCCACCAAATAACGCAAAAAGTAATATCAAAGGAATAATAGCCTTATTGGTCTTCCTAGCTCCTTCTGTATTTAATAAGGCGCTCTTATCGGCTACCAGAGCCTCTTTTGTTCTTGTGTTATAGTAGACAGCTTCATCACCCCTCTGTCCAATAAAGATTATTTTTCTCATCTTACATTTCTCCCTCTTTCCCTCGGCTACCGTCCTGTAATGTCTCCATCAGCTCCTTGAACAGTCGTTTGCGCGTTTTCATCCGAAAATCATAAACTATATATGTAAGAATACCAATCCCTAACATGTACATAATTAAAAATTGAAAATCAGAAACAGCCAGATAACGATAGGCTGAAAAAATCGTTATTAAAACAAAAATGTAGCCAACTACTGTCAACGCCCTAGATTTTCTCCTAAGGGTTTTGATATTGGCTTTTGTCAGCCGGACTTTTCTAAATCTATCTGTCTTCATGTTGCGTCGGGTAGATTTAGCAAGGAGAATGGTCCCGAAAATCAAAAACAGAGACATCAAGATAAAGAAAAGCAGATTGAAAGGTGAGGAGACATCTCCAAAGGTTTGGTTGAGCAACTTCGACAGCCGTTGCAAGGAATAGATTGCAATAGGAGCTGCAATGGCTGAATAATTCATGCCTTGTTTTACACTGTAGAATACTTGATTCCCCAAATCATAATAGATAAAAGAATCCTCCAGAGGTCCCATACTGATTAAATTTTTTACACTTGTGTCCATCTTATTTCCCGTCTCCTAAACTCAATACGGATGTTCAAACAAAGTTCTACTTTCTCTTAAAAGCATCGTGACAACGATTGCAAGCAGTCTACTGATTTTGGGCATTTGCCTTCCTAGAGAAAGAAAAGATTATTAGTATTATAGCATGAACCCCTAGAAAAGGTAAAATATCCTCGACCGATGCCTTTGCCAGAGCCAAGAAAGCTTTCGTCATTTCATAAAAAGCGAACAAGTCCGCATTCTAAAAACAGAATGCGAGCTTATCCGCCTTTTTCTATGTCTCTAAAGTAAATGATGTGTTTTCCTCGTCTCATCGTGCCAAGCGAATGCGGGTCACAATCCCATCTGGGTCTACAAGATCCAGTTCACTCGAATGTAACCACTTGATCGGAGCTTCCACCTCTTGTGCTTGCTTAACGATGGCTAAGAGCTCTTCCTTGCTTTCGACCTCAAGGACGTAGTAGGCCAAGCCTGGCAAGCCTTTCTCACGCGGAGCTAGCCCTTTTCCAGCCCATTTGTTGACAGCCAGGTGGTGATGGTACTGACCAGCTGCTATCCAACTAGCACTAGGAATGCTAAATTTATCTTCTAGTCCTAACACCTTTTGATAAAACCGGCTCGCCGCGTGGCTATCCTTAACCGATAGATGGATATGCCCCATTCTCGTCCCTTCAGCTAGGATAAAGGGATCTACCTTTTCCCCTAATTCATAGATGTCCTGTGCCGCAAGAGCCTCGGTCACACCGATAATGCGGCCGTCTTCTCGAATATCCCATGAAGACACTGGCTTATCACGGTAGAGTTCAATGCCAATTCCTTCCAAATCCTCTAGATAAAGGGCTTCACTGTATCCATGATCTGCACCCCCGACCAGAGGAATCCGCAAATCACTTAGGTGTTTCAAGACATCTGCCAAGGCTTTTCGACCAAGTCCCAAAATCGCTTCTGTCTCTGTTTGGGATAAAATCTCCAAGCCAATAATCTGATGATAAAAAGCCGTTTGACTCGTCAAGTCCTTGACATTTAAAACCGCCTCTGCTAGGTAAATGTGGCTTTGGTATGCATAAGTCATAGGGTGTCTCCTTTTGTTTGTTGTAACTTTATTAATTACATCAATTATACACTATTGAGATAAAATGTCAATGAAGACAACTCAAAAGAGCTGGAAACCAGCTCTTCTTTTTATTTTACAACAAGCTCGTAGCGAGTTTTGCTGGTGAAGGTTTGACCTGCTTTGAGAATGACTTGGTCTTTGAGGTCACTGTGAATGGCATCTGGTAAAGCTTGCGCTTCAAGGGCAATCCCATTGTGCTGTACCATTGGCTGACCAGCTATGAGCACACTCTCATCCACAAAGTTTGCTGTGTAGACCACAAAGCAAGGGGCCTCTGTCTTGAACAGCAGGAAACGACCTGAGTTTTGGTCATAAAGGAAACCAGCATTGTCATGACCTGCAGGAAGAGCAAATGGGTGATCCAAACCAGATACCAACTGGATTTGCTCATCTTCCTCTTCAAAGATGTCCTTCAACAAAGCACCATTGTAGATGTGTTTAACCACATCACGAGTAGCATCTGGAGTCTTAGCCGGAACACCGTCAGGAGCGATTGGGTAAATGCCCTCGGTATTTAGCTGGAAGACATGGCGGTCAATTGTCTGCGTGAAATCACCAGACAAGTTGAAGTAGCTGTGGTTGGTTGGATTGACAAGCGTATCCTGATCTGTCGTCACCTTATAGCTGACTTCGTAGGCGCCAGTTTCTTCCAAGTGGTAGCTGATCCAGATCTTGAGATTACCAGGAAATCCTCCTGTCCCATCTGTACGCTCTGTGTAGAGGGTCAAGCCATGGTCGCTCACCTCAGTTAATTCAAACAAGCTTGAATCCCAACCTGTTGAACCACTGTGGTTACAGTTGCTGGCATTGTTGACTTCAAGATTATAGGTCTGGCCATTGAGTTCAAATGTCGCACCTGCAATACGGCCCGCTACAGGACCTACACTTGCTCCATGCTTGGGACTATTGCCTACATAGCTATCAAAATCATCAAAGCCCAAGATCACATTGGCAAAGTTTCCAGCCTTGTCAGGTGTGACATAGCGCAAGATGGTAGCACCATAAGTCATGATTTCTAGTTGGTAGCCACTGTCAGTCTCAAAGCGATAGGCCAAGACATCCTTACCCTCATGATTTCCAAATACACGCTCTGTGTATGCTTTCATTCTTCTCTCCTTTGATCCATTTCTCTTAAGTAAACAAACCATAGAGAGTGTATGCACCATCTATGGTTGTAGTTTTATTTTCAGAATCCTTTGTCACAAAACCTTAAGTATTTTCTTAACAAAAAGGGATTCTTCTATACTTGTTTTATGCTTCCACACGTTCTTTCCATGAAGTCGCTGTTGTTTGAAGAACCTTGTTGAGTTCGTCAATGTTCTCAAATCCAGTTGTGCGTAGCCATTCACGAGCTGCTGCTTCACCGTCTTTGATGTAGGCTTCAACTGATCCAGCCCAGGTTGCACGGCCGCAAAGAACTCCGTTGAAGTTTGCGCCTGATTCGTGGGCAAAAACAAGAGTCTCTTGGAAGAGTTTAGCTGATACGCCCGCACTCAAGTAGATGTATGGCAAGTTAGTTGCCTCATCTTGTGCTTTGAAGAAGGCTGCTGCTTCTTCGCGAGTATGAACGATTTTTCCTTCACCAAATCCTTCAACGTATTTAACGTTAACTGGAACTTCCACTTTCAAGACATCGATGTTGAAGCGTGGGTCTGAGAAGACCTTCATAGCACCGATAACCTTGTGTGGTTTTACTTTAGCGTATTCTGCAGAACCTGCGTCAGCGATTTTTTCATCGTAAGCCAAGATCTCAAGGAAGAACGGAATGTCTTCCGCCACACATTCAGAGCCAATGCGTTCGATGTAGGCTTGTTTTTGTTGATTGAGTTCGTCAGAGCTGTCTACATCATAGTAAAGCAAGAACTTAACAGCGTCTGCACCTTGTTCTTTGATGCGTTTGGCAGACCAAACATCCAAGCAGTCAGGCAAGCGTTTAGTGCTAGTTGTATCGTAGCCAGTTTTCTCATAAGCAAGGAGAAGACCAGCATTTGGAGCAAGCGCTTTTGTAGCTGGGAGACCATACTCAGGGTCGAGAAGCATAGAGGATGCGTATTTTGTCAATTCATCTGCAACCAATACTTTAAGTTCTTCCATTTGAGCAACTGTTGGCTCTTCTGTTTGATATTGAGCCATGAGGCGTTTCAAAGCACCACGTTGGTCAAAGGCAAGAGCTGAGATAATGCCGTTCTCGTCAGAGAGTTTTTGCAAGCAAGCTACTTTATTGGGACTTAATTGTAATTTACTCATAGACACTTCCTTATTTTTGATATTCATGAATGATCACACCTTGTACCACACGGTTTACAGTGCCAGTAGGAGATGGTGTATCTGGTTTATTTTCTACCTTGAGCGAAGTCAATAGGGCAAAGAGTTGAGCATAAACGATGTAAGGGAAGACACGGTAAATATCGTTCAAAACACCGCCACAGCCAAGGGCTACTTCTTTGACATTTTCAAGACCAAAGGCTTGATCACTCAAAAGCACAACACGACGAGCAATGTGATCACCAGCCACTTCACGAACCAAGTCCAAGTCGTACTTGCGAGTGTAGTCTGTCGTTGTGCCAAATACCAAAACAACTGTATCTTCGTTGATCAATGATTTTGGACCGTGACGGAAGCCAACTGGGCTTTCATACATGGTCGCCACTTGACCAGCTGTTAATTCCAAAATCTTCAACTGAGCTTCATGAGCAAGTCCAAAGAAAGGACCAGCGCCCAGGTAGATAACACGGTTAAAGTCGAGGTCAACCAGTTCTTTAACATCTGCTGCATTGTCTAGAACTTTACGCGCAAGGCTAGTCACAACTTCAAAACGTTGAGCTTTCACAGCAAATTCTGTAGGATCAAAGACCAAGAGAGCTGTCAACATCATAGACGTAAAGCTAGAAGTCATGGCAAATCCAGCGTCATTGGAAGCAGCCGGTTGCAAGAGCAAAAGATTGCGGTCATCGCCATGAGCTTGAAGAGCCAATTTCCCTTCTGCAGCACATGTAATGGTCACTTGATAGAGGTCATCAACCAAGGCTTTAGCCAAATCAACGGTTGCCACACTTTCAGGTGAATTACCGCTACGAGCAAAGGATACAAGGACAGTTGCCACATCTTTTTTCAGATAGGTTTCTGGATTGGCAACAATATCTGTTGTCGCAATAGAATTGAAATTCCATTTGCGCTCGTCATAGACTTCCTTAAAGTAAGGCACCAAGGTATCTCCCACATAAGCAGAAGTCCCAGCACCTGTCAAGATAACCTTAATATAGTCATGTCTATCAGCGATATCTTGCAGAAAGGCTGCAATTTCTTCACATTTCGCTTGATAGGCTTCAAAAGCTTCTTTCCATACATCAGGCTGTTGGTAGATTTCACGAGTCGTGATTTCTGCACCCAGTTCAAGTAATTCTTCTTTTGTGTAATTTAGCATAGAGTTCCTCTAATCTATTGTTGTTTCATTCCTATTGAAAATATGGGAATGGGAGTGACTCCCATTCCCATGTATATTCTATATAAGATGTTCTAACGATTTTCACGTTATCACATCGTATACTCAATGAAAATCAAAGAGCAAACTAGGAAGCTAGCCGCAGGCTGTACTGGAGTACGGCAAGGCGACGCTGACGTGGTTTGAATTTGATTTTCGAAGAGTATTATTCATCTTCGTCATCATCGAAGCCCGCTAACAGATCGTTGACTTTTACAATGCTTTCTGCAGCTCGGCTCTTGTAGTCCGCATCTGCGCCTGTAAGGCTGGCATTGATAAATTCAATCACCATTGGAAGATTCATTCCTGCGTAGAGTTCAATGTCGCGACCTTCCATGATCAAACGGCTTACCACGTTACATGGTGTACCACCGAGAAGGTCCGCAAAGACTAGGAAATCATCCAATCCTTCGATAGCAGCTTCAAATTTTGCAGTAAATTCTTCTGGACCATCTTCTGGAAGAAGGGCCACTGCATGAATGTTGTCCTGTGGACCCATGATCATTTCTGTGCTACCTTTAAGTTCTTCACAGAAACGACCATGACTCACCAAAATTAATGATTTACTCATAAATTATGCGCCCATTCCAAGCAAGAATTTACCGATGAATGAAAGACCTACTGCAAGAACGATAATGATACCGATCGCTTTAGTAGAGTTCATACCTTTCTTACCAAGCAACCAGAAGATAAAGGCAGTAAAGATTGCTGGAAGCAAACGTGGGAAGATTGAGTTCAAGATGTCTTGGAAGTCAATCATCTTTTCACCGATTGGCAATTTGTAAGAAATCTCAAAGTTGATCATTGTTGCTACAAGAGCACCCATCATGAAGACACCAAGTACAGATGCAGCGTCAATCAAAGCTGTCAAAGTACTTTGCATGTTGTTGATAAGGTTAACCCCTTCTTTGTAGGCAAATTCCAATTGTTTCCAACGGAAGATGTCATAAGCAACTGCAACTGCGATCCAAAGGAAGATACCCCATGGTTGGCCAGCGATAGCCATAGTTGCTGCGATAGATCCCATGATAGCAGGTACAAGTGAACCAAAGATTGTATCTCCAAGAGGAGCAAATGGTCCCATCAAACCTGTCTTGATACCGTTAACGGCATCTTTTGAACCCACACCATCTTTTTCTTCCATGGCAAGGTCAAAACCAGCGATAATAGTGTGGAAGAATGGTGAAGTATTGAAGAATTGAGTATGAACTTTCATCATTTCTTTCAATTCAGGAGTTCCATCCCCATACATTTTACGTAATTGTGGCAAGATCATGTAAAGGTAACCAGAAGCTTGCATACGTTCGTAGTTCCAACCTAATTGGAAAGTAAACAAGCTACGTTTGTTGATTTGATTAAAATCTTCTTTTGTTAGTTTGTAATTAGAATTCGTCATCTTCGATTTCCCCACTTTCTGATGGTGTAGAAGGTGCTGCTACAGCAACTTTTTGGCTGTTCTTGAAGTGAACAACTGCAAGGAAGATACCCACGATAGAGATACCGATCATAGACAATCCTTTGAAGTTGTTAACAAAGCCAATTTTTTCAGCAACTTCAGCAGGAAGAGTGCCAATGATTCCAGCAACTGCTCCACCAAGACTTGTTACGTTTGAGTAAAGAACAGTCAACATAGCTGTCAAACCGAATCCCATAGCAAGGTAGTGAAGGTTACGTTTAACTGGAAGGTAACGAAGCAAGATAGCGAATCCAAGACCTGGAAGCATACGACCTGCAAGAGTCAAACCGTCTGCAACCCATTGGTATTCTTTAACAAGGTTTACAACACCTTGTACGAATTCTCCACCGAAAGCAAGGGCGAAGAATACTGGAAGGGCACGAGAAAGAGCCCATGGAATCGCACCAAGTAGGTAGTTGCGTTCGATACCTTTGTAGTCAAAGCGTTCGATCGCAGCATCAATACGGTGTGCAAAGAAAGTAGTTGTCATACGTCCAAGAACGTCGAAGTATGTCAAAAGTGCTGCTACTGGTACAGCGATTGTTGTAATCGCAAGATCTGTATCAATACCTTGAGAGATAGAGAATGCTGTTGCAAGAACCGCACCAGAAGTTGCGTCGATACGAGAAGCACCACCAAAGGTACCAACCCCGAGAACGAACAACTGCAAGCTACCACCGATAAACAAACCAGTTGTCACATCTCCCATGATCAAACCAGTAATGAAACCAGCGAATACAGGGGAACCTGCAGATGAAACGATTGTCAACTCATCACAGATTTGATAAGCTGAGTACAAAGTGAGAAGTAAAATTTGCCACCATTGTATCATAACAATGACCTCCTAAAAATTTTTTCCTATTTTAATAAGCTCAAAAAGTCTGAAACTGGATCATTTGGAACCATTTGAGCAGTGAGTTTCACACCTTTTTCTGCTAGTTTGTGGAAATCTTCCACATCCTTGTCTACCACGTTGATAGAACGTGTGATAGAGCGAGTTTCTGGTGTTTGAGACATATTGCCGACGTTGAGTGTTTCAAGCGGAACACCTGCTTCGACCAAACCAAGGAAACGGTCTGGTTTACGTGCAACGATAAAGAGACGTTGGCTATCGTATTTACCAGCAAGGATATTTGCTGCTGCTTTCTCAACTGGCAAGATACTGAGTTTCACACCTGGTGGTGTCGCAAGTTTCAAACCACTCTTTTCAATATCGTTGTTAACAACTTCGTCGTCTACAACCATAATGCGTGAAACATTTAGTTTTCCAGCCCAAAGATTGGCTACTTGACCGTGGATCAAACGTCCATCGATACGGCATCCTACAATTGTCATAAGTTTTCCCCCTTTATGTGTTTTAGTGTAGGTTTACGAGTTAAATGAATCTCTTCTTTATATTCGCCCTCAGTTTCAAAGATGATGATGCGGTTAGCACCTTCCTTGAGATAGCTATGAGGGATATAAAGTGAGAGGGTCGGGCCGACGTTCCAGAAACGTCCTAAGTGACGCCCGTTGACAAAGGCAACTCCCTTACCAAACTCAGACAAGTCTAAGTAGGTATCCTTCGGCTCTTCGACCGTAAAGTCGAAAGCGTAAAAGGCTGGCTGTCCTTCTGTCCATCCTTTTGAAAAATCAATTTTCTCAGGATTATCCAGTGGCAGTGGATATTGTTTCCAATTCAGTAAGAAATGTAGATCCTTGCAGACACCTGTACGAATTCCTTTACGTTGCGTATCTGCCAAGAACTTATGTCCGTAGTTGACACGCCCCATATTTTCAATCAAGATGTCAATCTCTGTAAAGCCTTCTCGGTTGCCCTGACAGTAGATGTCTTCACCAATCTCTGTCTGGTATTGAGTAGCAATCCATTGACCGTCTACAAAGAGTTGAGCTCGGTCACGTCCATCGATGATACGGAGACGTTCCTCTTCTGCATCCCAACTTGCCTCAGTGCGGTAGAGAAGGTAGCCATAACTTTGACCAAGTTCTTCCATCGCTTTTGGATAGAGGCTCTCAGTAGGACTAGAGAGAGTATCCAGAGTTTCAAACAAGGAAACTTTTTCGACCAATGGAATGGACCCTATCTCCATGCTTTCCTTATAGAGTGGTTCCAACTGTGGATACTCTGGGAAGTGGGTTGCCATCATCTTCTTGACTGCTAAGTATTTAGCAGTTGGATTTCCTTCTTCATCGAGAAGGGCATCATAGTCGTAAGATGTGACTTGTGGCAAATCCAGAGTTCCTCGAGCCGAGCAACCATTCATGAAACCAAAGTTTGTACCACCATGGAACATGTAAAGGTTGATAGAGCCTTGCTCCAATACCTCTCGAACAGCTTCTGCCAATTCTTTAGGATCACGAGTGATGATGGGTTCTTTCCAACGGTTGAACCAACCATCCCAGAATTCCATACACATGAGGGGCCATTTCTTGCCATGCTCATCAAAGAATTCCTGCATCTGTGAAAAGTTGTACGGAGCTTTAGAACCGAAGTTTCCTGTCACAAAGAGATCGTCTTCGATCAAGGTTCCGGCTTTCAGAGTAGCCCTCCATGGGCCATCTGAAGTAAAGAGTGGGCAATCAATCCCTCGGTCTTCCATCAATTTCCGAATTGCTCGTAGATAAGACTTATCTTCTCCATAAGAGCCATATTCATTTTCGACTTGCATCATAAGAATGTTTCCACCATTATCCAACAAGCGAGGCACAAGCCTTGGCAATAATTGGTCATAATAGCGAGCAACAGCCTCGATGTAGGCCGGGTCGGACGAGCGAATTCGCATGTCCTTTGTCAAGAGCCAAGCCGGCAAGCCACCAAATTCCCATTCCGCACAGATAAATGGAGACGGGCGTACAATGGCATAGAGACCTAAATCTTGTGCAATTTGAAGAAATCTCTCCAAATTTCTGGCACCTTCAAAATCAAACTCCCCTTCAACAGGTTCGTGTAAATTCCAAGCCACATAGGTCTCGACTGTATTAAAGCCAAGCGCCTTTAAGTTATAGAGAGAATGATACCAATCCTCTGCTGGAATCCTAAAATAATGAATGGCGCCGGACAAAATCTTGAACGGTTTTTCGTCTAAATAGAAATCGTCCTCAATTTTAAATCTGGTCATGTTATTACCTCTGACGAATTAAGTTTGCGCTTTCATTTATTATAATATTAACTATAATCAAATCTTTTGCATTTGTCAATAGGTTTTAGAAAATTATTTAAAATTTTTCTATTTTTTTACTTACCGTTTACCGAAATTATCTAAAAATAGCATGAAAACGATCTTTTTATGTATGATAATTCACAAGAACATCAAATGAATTTTTTTACATGTAAAATAACATTTTTAGTCTATTATTTTAATTTTTTGACCTTAATACTACTCTTTTCTCTATATTTGTGGTAAAATCAAAATTGGAGAAAGAGAATCGAGGTGAAATTTATGGCTATTCCTAAATACCAATATATTAAAGATGAATTAAAAAACAAAATCATCTCTGGTCAATTTGCAAGTGGAGATAAATTTTATACAGAAGCCGAATTGATCGCGATGTACGATGTGAGTTCAATCACAGTTGTTCGTGCCTTGAACGACCTTGCTAAAGACGGCTACATTGTCCGCCAACAAGGTAAAGGTACTTTCGTTTCACGTGCCCGCAAGCACAAACTCGTTGAGTTTTCAGATGTCGAAATCTTTGAAACAAAAGACGATAAAGTTACTGTCCTTTCTATCGAGCGCGGAAACAAACTTGAATATTTAGATAAACTTGGACTACGTGGAGATCAATTCTACTATAAGATTGAACGTATTCGTCAGACAAACGATGTGACATACATCTACCACACATCTTATATTCCTGAGCAATACATCAATGCCAACTATCCAAATCTTGACTATTATAGCTCTATCTATACACGTTTCAAATTGGATTACCGCATTCACATGAGTGATGAACATTTTGAGGAAATCAACGAAATCGCATTCCCAACACCAGAGCATGCTGCTTCTGTACTCGGAATCGATACACAATTCCCAACTGTCTTCCAAACGAAGACTACAAAACTTGAGGCCACTGGCCAAGTCCTTGCCTATAGTGAAACTTATAAGCGAGCAGACTACTACAAAATCAAATTCATCTCATGTAACCGAGGTCATTAAGAAAAAGCCTGAGCCTAGCTCAGGCTTTTTCTGTATTCATTATAGCACGAGAAAGAAGTTGTGAAAACGCTATGAAGGTCTCTTATTTAATTAGTAGCATTTTTACTAAAAACAAGGTAAAATTTCGTTTGGTTTTTCCTCGGTTTTATCCCTTATTAGCAAATTTCTCCTAAATCTTATGATTTCCTCTATTTATTATAGTTCTTATATAAACCCACTTGACATTTTACTCCTTAGATAATAAAATAAAATTGGTTTTATGTAAACGCTATCATATATGATAATAACAAGGAGGTTTTGTCATGAAACTAGAAAAGAAACAGCGCTTCTCCATCCGAAAATACGCGGTTGGGGCAGCTTCTGTACTTATAGGATTTGCTTTTAGCGCACAAGTCGTATCTGCCGACGGGATTACTCCAGCTCCAACAGCTGAAGAAACTGTTCAAACGATTCAGGAGAGTCCACAAGCAGTCAAGGAAGCTGTAGACTCCAAGGTTCCAGAAAAACTGGAAGAAAAGGCTGACAAACCTGTAAAAGAGGAGGTCAAAGAAGACCAGGAGGCTCCTCGAACAGTTGCTCCAAAAACAGAAGAGTCAAGCGCACCAGTTGTGACAGAAAATGCTGCTCCAACTCCTACTGCCGAGAAAGAAAGCCCTGCTCCAGCTAAAACTCCTGCCGAAAGTACTTCTTCAGAAAAGAAAAATGAAGCCGTCACACCTGCAGTAGCCACTCCTAGCACGGAACGAGCAGCTCAGGTAAATGAAAAACTAGCGAAACGAAAAATGATCTCAATCGACGCTGGACGCAAATACTTCTCTCCAGAGCAACTCAAAGAAATCATCGACAAAGCCAAACACTACGGTTATACTGATCTTCATTTACTAGTTGGAAATGATGGCATGCGTTTTATGTTGGACGACATGACGATCAAAGCCAATGGCAAAACCTATGCAAGCGATGATGTCAAACGTGCGCTCGAAAACGGAACCGATGCCTATTACAAGGATCCAAACGGCAACCATTTGACAGAAAGTCAGATGACGGACTTGATCAACTATGCTAAAAATAAAGGCATTGGTCTCATCCCAACTGTAAACAGCCCTGGTCACATGGATGCGATTTTGCATGCCATGAAAGAACTAGGCATCCAAAAACCGAACTTCAACTACTTTGGTAAGGAATCTGCTCGTACCGTTGACCTTGATAACAAAGAAGCGGTTGCATTTACCAAAGCTCTGATCGACAAGTATGCTGCTTACTTCGCTGGCAAATCTGACATCTTCAATATCGGACTAGACGAGTACGCCAATGATGCTACAAACGCCAAAGGCTGGAGCGTTCTTCAGGCCTATAAATGGTATCCAGAAGATGGATTCCCAGACAAGGGCTATGATAAATTTATCGCCTATGCTAATGACCTTGCTCGCATCGTCAAATCTCACGGTCTCAAACCAATGGCCTTTAACGATGGTATCTACTACAATAGCGACACTAGCTTTGGAACCTTTGACAAAGACATCATCGTTTCTATGTGGACTGGTGGATGGGGCGGATACGACGTCGCTTCTTCTAAACTTCTAGTTGAAAAAGGCCACCAAATCCTTAATACCAACGATGCTTGGTACTATGTTCTCGGTCGAAATGCCGACGGCCAAGGCTGGTACAACCTGGACCAAGGACTCAATGGAATCAAGAACACTCCAATCACTTCTGTACCAAAATCTGAAGGAGCAGATATTCCTTTCATCGGTGGTATGGTAGCTGCTTGGGCAGATACTCCATCAGCACGCTATTCTCCATCACGTCTCTTCAAACTCATGCGTAGCTTCGCAAATGCAAATGCTGAGTACTTTGCTGCCGACTATGAGTCTGCTGAGCAAGCTCTGAAAGAAGTCCCATCAGGCCTTAACCGCTATACTGCGGAAAGTGTCGCAGCTGTCAAAGAAGCTGAAAAAGCCATTCGCTCACTCGATAGCAACCTCAGCCGTGCCCAACAAGACACCATTGACCAAGCAATCGCGAAACTCCAAGAAGCTGTAAGCAATTTGACCTTCACACCAGAAGCTCAAAAAGAAGAAGACGCGAAACGCGAAGTTGAAAAGCTTGCCAAGAACAAAGTAATCTCTATCGATGCTGGACGTAAGTACTTCACACTTGACCAACTCAAACGCATCGTAGACAAGGCGAGCGAACTCGGCTACTCTGATGTGCATCTTCTCCTAGGAAATGATGGACTTCGCTTCCTCCTTGATGACATGACTATCACAGCTAACGGAAAAACTTATGCAAGCGATGATGTCAAGAAGGCTATCATAGAAGGAACAAAAGCTTACTACGATGATCCAAATGGTACCACTCTTAGTCAAGCTGAAATCACTGAATTGATCGAATACGCAAAATCAAAAGGCCTCGGACTCATCCCAGCGATCAACAGCCCAGGTCACATGGATGCCATGCTTGTCGCTATGGAAAAATTGGGTATCCAAAATCCTCAAGCCAACTTTGACAAGGTCTCTAAAACAACCATGGACCTTGAAAACGAAGAAGCGATGAACTTTGTCAAAGCCCTTATCGGCAAGTACATGGACTTCTTTGCGGGCAAGACTAAGATCTTTAACTACGGTACAGACGAATACGCTAATGACGCTACCAACGCCCAAGGCTGGTACTACCTCAAATGGTATGGACTCTATGGCAAGTTTGCTGAATATGCCAACACTCTTGCTGCCATGGCCAAAGAACGAGGCCTTCAACCAATGGCCTTCAACGATGGTTTCTACTACGAAGACAAGGATGATGTTGAGTTTGACAAGGATGTCATCATCTCTTACTGGTCTAAAGGATGGTGGGGCTACAACCTTGCATCTCCTCAGTACCTTGCAAGTAAAGGCTATAAATTCCTTAATACCAACGGAGACTGGTACTACATTCTCGGTCAAAAACCAGAAGATGGTGGCGGCTTCCTCAAAAAAGCTCTCGAAAATACCGAGAAAACTCCATTTAATCAACTAGCATCAACTAAATACCCTGAAGTTGACCTTCCTACTATTGGTAGTATGCTTGCTATCTGGGCAGATAGACCAAGTGCTGAGTACAAGGAAGAAGAAATCTTTGAACTCATGACTGCCTTTGCAGACCACAACAAAGACTACTTCCGCGCTGACTACAATGCTCTCCGTGAGGAGCTTGCTCAAATCCCTACTAACTTGGATGGATACAGCAAGGAAAGCTTGGATGCCCTAAATGCAGCGAAAGAAGCTCTCAACTACAACCTTAACCGTAACAAACAAGCCGAGTTAGACGCTCTCGTAGCCAAACTCAAGGCAGCCCGCCTAGGCCTTAAACCAGCGGCAACTCACTCAGGAAGCCTCGATGAAAATGAACTAGCTGCCAATGTTGAAACCAAACCGGAACTCATCACAAGAGCAGAAAAGATTCCATTTGAAGTTATCAAGAAGGAAAATCCGAACCTCCCAGCTAAGCAAGAAAAGATTGTCACACCAGGTGTAGATGGCGAACGCACTCATTACATCTCTGTCCTTACTGAAAATGGAAAACAAACAGAAACGGTTCTAGATAGCCAAGTAACCAAAGAACCTGTGACCCAAGTGGTTGAAATCGGCGCCCCTATTACTCACAAAGGAGACGAACACGGTCTTGCTCCAGCCGCAGAGGCAAAACCAAGACTGGACATCCAAGAAGAAGAGATTCCATTCACTACCGTAACACGTGAAAATCCGCAATTGCCACTCGGACAAACGCAAGTCATCGTTACTGGTGTAAATGGTCGTCGTACGATTTTCTACTCTGTCAGCACTACTGCTGACGGCAAGGAAGAAAGAACACTTGTCAATAGTGCGGTATCGCAGGAAGCGGTCGCTCAGGTGGTCGAAATCGGAACTGCCGTTGAGAAAGCTGAGCAAGCTGAAGCAACTACTAGCAAAGCAGATGAAAAACAACTCCCTGCAACAGGAAGTCAAGAATCTACAGGCTTGGTCGCAGCAGGACTCATGGCCACACTAGCAGCCTACGGACTCACTAAGAGAAAAGAAGATTAAACCCCTTCGATAAGCATACAAAAAAGCGAGATTGAATCTCGCTTTTTATTGTTAGAATTAATCACCAAGTCCGATACGTCCAAAGATATCATCCACTCGTTTAGTGTAGTATGCAGGGTTGAAGATTTCATCGATTTCCTCTTGAGTCAGGCGTAATGTCACTTCTGGATCTGCTTCGAGAAGCGGTTTAAAGTCTACTTGGTTGTCCCAAGAGTAGGCTGTTTTTGGTTGCACCAAGTCATAGGCTTGCTCACGGGTCATGCCTTTTTCAATCAAGGTCAACATGGCACGTTGGCTAAAGATCAGACCAAACGTAGAGTTCATGTTGCGGATCATGTTTTCTGGGAAAACCGTCAAATTCTTGACAATATTTCCAAAACGGTTGAGCATGTAGTCGATCAAAATAGTCGTATCTGGTGTGATGATACGTTCAGCTGATGAATGGGAAATATCGCGTTCATGCCAGAGAACGACGTTCTCATAGGCTGTCACCATGTGACCACGGATAACACGCGCAAGACCTGTCATGTTTTCAGAACCGATAGGGTTGCGTTTGTGAGGCATTGCTGAAGAACCTTTTTGCCCCTTGGCAAAGAATTCTTCCACTTCACGTTGCTCAGATTTTTGCAGACCACGAATCTCAGTCGCCATGCGCTCGATGGAAGTCGCGATGCTAGCAAGAACTGCAAAGTACTCAGCGTGAAGGTCACGAGGAAGGACCTGTGTAGAGATTTCTTGAGCACGGATACCCAGTTTGTCGCAGACATATTGCTCAACAAATGGTGGGATATTAGCGAAGTTTCCAACCGCACCAGAAATCTTACCAGCTTCCACTCCAGCAGCTGCATGCTCGAAGCGCTCGATATTGCGCTTCATTTCGCTGTACCAAGTCGCCAATTTAAGACCAAAAGTTGTAGGCTCAGCGTGCACACCGTGGGTACGACCCATCATGATGGTAAACTTGTGCTCCTTAGCCTTGTCAGCGATGATGTTAGTGAAGTTTTCAAGGTCACGACGGATGATGTCGTTAGCCTGCTTGTAGAGGTAACCGTAGGCAGTATCCACCACGTCAGTAGATGTCAAACCATAGTGAACCCACTTGCGCTCTTCGCCAAGAGTCTCAGAAACCGCACGTGTGAAAGCCACCACATCGTGACGCGTCTCCTGCTCGATCTCCAAAATACGGTCAATGTTAAAGTCCGCCTTTTCGCGAATCAAAGCCACATCTTCCTTAGGGATTTCCCCCAACTCAGCCCATGCCTCGTCAGCCAAGATTTCCACCTCAAGCCAAGCACGGTATTTATTTTCTTCACTCCAAATGTTCGCCATTTCAGGGCGAGAGTAACGTTCGATCATGTTGTTTCTCCTTTATAATTATTTTTTGTATAATCTCAGCATTTTTCGTATCCCCTAATTCCACATAGGCTTGTCTCAACATCTCTAAATCTTTAATGTCTAGGTATATAAATACCCTCCGAAAAACATCAATTGATTCTTTATATTTATTAGAATAAAATAATATTACGGCATATTCTATATATATTTGAGGTATTACAATCTCCTGATCAGGAATTTCTACTATCTCTTTTACCTTTTTATATAGATCATCCATATTATTCAGCCATGATTCATCAAATTCCATAAAGTATTTATAAGATTCTACTAGTTGCTTGTAACGCTTAAAATCTTTTTTTCTATAAGAATATATATTTAGAAAATCTTCTTTCAATTTTAGTCTAAAGCGAATCAGTAATTGTCTTACTATCTCTTCCTCACTCAAAACAACGCTTTTTATATAATTAATTGATATCACTTCTGATAAAAGTACCCTCTCCTCTATATCCTCATGGTCAATATAGTAGAGGATACTCTTCGAAATAATAAGCTCTTTAGCTTCTTTTGAAAGCGATACTATTCTTTCCATAGCAAGAAGTATGTTAAGTAGCAAAAGTGGTAATTTCAATAGATTTGACTCCATTTGAAAATTAGCTACTAATAGAACTATCAAAAAAACAAAATATATCAAAAATTTCTTGAATAACTGAATTTCTTTACTAGAATTATACTGATATAGCCACATTAACAGTATTAAAGATAGAATCAGCAATGTACTCAACCAAGAATTAAGAGAAATATATTTAGAGATAGAATAATTAAAAAACAATACACTTATACATATTACTGTTGATAACTTTATCTTATTAATTTTTTTTGCACTGTTTTCTAAAAAGTAATTGTACATCACTTCTTCTAAATAATTTAAATTTTGAATCAATTTATAATAACTCAACTCACCAATTGGATAGAGTAAAAACATGGGCAATAGTACACTTGTTAAAGAGAGGAACAAAAATTTTAAATCATATAAAAACAACCAAATAATTGACAATATCACTAAAGCAAATATTTCTAAAATAAAGGTTTTCCTAATCATTAGCACATTATATAAGCAATATGCACCTATTGTTAATGAAAAAGCTATAAAACCTAGATAAAAATCAAAATTTAAAATTCCAAGTCGATTTTGAAATGTATCGACTCCTTTTATAACAATATGGATAAATGATACCATTCCTAGAATAGAAATTATAATATAGGATAAAGAAAGACAATCTCGTTGTGAATTATCTTTTGAAACTTGATTGATTCTAGGTAATATCCATCGATTTATTATCCTTGCATTCTCCATAATTTCTCCCTAATACCACCTATAATAAGCTATTTAATTTTTTCTTCTGTAAATTTGTAATCTCAACAAAAAGATTTTCCAACTCTTGTTCAAAATTAATAGTTGGGGCTTTTGCTATTCTATCACTCGATTCAGTATACAATTTATGTAATAGGTATTCATTCTTGCAAATATCACCAATTCCTTTTTTCCGTATTGCATACTGCCTATTATCATGTATAACAAACATCTTCAAAGGATTATAAAGTAATAATTCCTCAAAAGCTTTATCATGAGACGAAAAATAGTGTAAATAAATCTCTTGATCTTTTTTATTATCCGAATACATCATCCATTCCATTAATCTTATATGAAAGATGTCCCAGATAGTATTTAACATTTTGCTTTGAGTATCCTTAGAAATTCCCTCTATTTTTTTGAACGTTCTAGATACATATTCATCATGCTTAAAATAGCCATCTAATAAAACTAACTCATTTTCAAGGTAGACATTCAATACATCCAATGAATATTTAAGTAAAGCATCTATCTTATGTTTGATAGTTCTATCCATTTTTATCAGAAATGCTTTACAAACTAAACAAGCAATAACATCATACTCTCTAATTTTTTCGTCTGAAAAATCTCCTATACTTGCAATTATTCCTTCTACTCTTATCTTTTCTTCTTCACTTAAGTTGATAAAAGGATAATTTTCAATAGTTGAATCAATTCTAGTAAATCTTAAATAGTTTCCAACTATTTCCTTCCATATAATTCTATCTTTAATTGCAAAAGTTTTTTTAGAACGTTCTAACATTGCTGTCGAAATATTATACTCAAAACCATTCTCTTTAAAATGCGACAGAAATCTTTTAAAGACTTGTTTTTCTTTATTTAATCGACCTTGAGAAAATTTATTAAAAAATTGTAAGATATTCAAATCAAGGTTAACAACTTTATGAATTGCTAGGGTACGATCTTTTACGTTTGAAATGCTACTATCCAAAATCCATGTTTTTGTATAATCCGATAGTCCATAAATTTGAAAACCATCATAATTAACATTGCTAAATGTTTTATCAAAATTTGACTTATTAACATCAAACAAAAAGATCTTAGTCCTTGATTCAAGGAATACCAAATCAAAAAACTCAGTTTTTAAAACTATATCCTCTAAATTATCAAGAATGTTTATCTTCTCTTGAAACTCTAAATATTGCGCCATTGAAGTAAAATATCTAGTACGCTGATTTGTAGACATTTGTTTAAACAAATCAGCTAAAACCACTATTGCTCCCTCTGTCCTTCTAGACGTTTCAATCATTTGTTTAACAATTATATCAATGTTATCATCCGGAATTTGTTCAAGTATTTGAATTACAAATAATAGATTATCAAGTTGAAACAATATAAACTCCTTAGATTAAAACTCCTTAACCTCATCTGGTTCACTACTAAACAAAGTCACATGTCCCATCTTGCGGTTGTGCTTCGCTTCTATTTTACCATACATGTGAAGGTGGGCGCTTGGATTTTCTGTCACATATTGCTCAGCGGCCTCGACATGCTGGCCGAGAACATTGAGCATAACAGCTGGATCATGTAGGCGGATAGCTGGCAATGGTGCTCCGAGAACACCCAGAATATGAGTATCAAACTGGGAGAAGTCGCAGGCTTCGATAGAGTAGTGCCCAGAGTTGTGTGGTCGTGGGGCAATCTCGTTGACAATGATGTCATCAGCCGTCGCAAACATTTCCACGCAAAGAGTTCCAGACAGATTAAGCTGTTCTGCGATTCGCATAGCCATAGCTTTGGCTTTTTCAGCTAGACTTTCTGATATGCGGGCTGGCACAATGGTTTTTGAAAGAATGTTGTTGCGGTGGATATTTTCCTGAACTGGGAAAACCGTCACGTCCTTGCCATTTCCTGACATGATGACAGAAATTTCAAGGTCAAAGTTGACAAATTCTTCCAAAACACAGTCTGCTGAGTCTGCTAACGCATAGGCTTCTACCAAGTCTGCTTCTGAACGAATAACCTTTTGACCATGCCCATCGTAGCCACCCGTCGCCGTCTTGAGGACATAGTTTTTCGATAGGTCAATATCTACCAATTCTTGGCTAGAAGTCACGACCTTGTAAGGTGCCACAGTGACTTGTGCCTTGTTTGAGAGGAAGTCCTTCTCAAAGATACGGTTTTGTGAAATGCGGAGCAAGTCTGTTCCTTGAGGGAGCTGCCCATCCTTGATAACAGCGCCCAAACCGTCAGCATCGACATTTTCAAACTCATAGGTAAGGACATCGCAACGCTCAGCCAACTGACGAAGGGCGTTCACATCGTTATAGGGAGCCACGATGATTTCCGCTACACGAGAGGCAGGACAATCCGCCGCAGGATCCAGCGCGATAACCTTGTGCCCCATGTAGATAGCAGAAATGGCCATCATCTGACCGAGCTGACCGCCACCGATAATTCCGATTGTTTTAGATGAGCTCATTTGTCGACTCCTCTGCGATTTTTCCTTGTTCTTCTGCGAAATCCGCTAACGCTGTCGCGATAGCCTGATCCTCTACTGAGAGGAGACGAAGGGCAAAGAGGGCCGCATTTGTCGCACCAGCTTCACCGATAGCCATAGTCGCAACAGGCACGCCACCCGGCATCTGAACAATCGAGTAGAGCGAGTCCACTCCACTAAGAGCACGTGATTTGACTGGTACACCAATAACAGGTAGAGTGGTTTTGGCTGCTACCATACCTGGCAAATGGGCTGCACCACCAGCACCTGCGATGATAACCTTGATGCCACGGCTACGAGCTTCTTCGGCATGTTTGAACATGAGGTCTGGTGTGCGGTGGGCAGAGACCACCTTCTTTTCGTAGGCTACACCGAAACGGTCCAGGACTTCGGCGGTTTTTTGCATGGTTGCCCAGTCGGATTTTGAGCCCATGATGATGGAAATAATTGGTTTCATTTCTTCTCCTTTTTTAATAATCGTCTAATGTAGTGCGGACGTAAGCGACCGCCTAAGGCGTTCCATTACTAAAACTGGAGCCTAGGTCTCCAGTTTTCCGCTCCTAGTAGCTTTGCTACTAGGAGTTTCACTACTGCGACGATTATCCTATATTAGCTCGCTTTCGCTCGCCATTGACAAATTTAGTATCTGTTAATCTTTTATGGCCTTACTTCCAATATCTGTTCGGTAAAAGAGGCCTTCTGTATTTTGTTTGTCAAGTTCCTTGTAGATGGTTTCTTGGGCTTCTTTGACGGTATCAGCAGTGGTGACGAGCATATAGACACGTCCACCGTTTGATAGCAGTGCTCTGCTATTTTCCGCAAACTTAGCCCCTGCATAGTAGGTGGTGATATCGCCGTCGGTTTTTGCTGGCAATTCAACACCCTTTTCATATTCTAGCGGGTAACCCTTGGATGCGACAACCACACCTAGTGTCACACCCTTATCCGTCCAAGTAATAGCTGGCTCATTGCTATCGAGGATATCCGTGATATTTTGTGCAAGGTCAGATGTCAAACGAGGCAAGATAATCTGAGTTTCGGGGTCTCCAAAACGAGCATTGAACTCGATAACCTTAGGTCCGTCAGCTGTTAAAATAAGCCCTGCGTAAAGGACACCAAGGTAAGGACGCCCTTCTTGGATCATCCCCTCAAGGACTGGCTTGACAATAGTCTCCACTGCCGTGTCAACCACACTCTGTGGTAAGTGTGGAACTGGCGCATAGGCACCCATCCCACCAGTGTTAGGCCCCTTGTCGCCATCATAGGCACGTTTGTGGTCCTGAGCTGTTGGCATGATGTAGAACTTGTCCCCATTAACAAAGGCAAAGAGAGAAAATTCCTCACCTTCAAGAAACTCCTCGATAACTACACGCGCACCTGAATCCCCGAATTTATTGTCCAAAAGCATCTCGTGAGCGGCTTCGACCGCTTGCTCAACCGTTTCAGCAACGACCACGCCCTTGCCCAGAGCTAGACCGTCCGCCTTGACCACGATAGGCGCCCCTTGCTTTTCGATGTAGGATTTGGCTTCCTCAAAGTCTGAAAATGTGCCATAGGCTGCTGTCGGAACGCCGTATTTGACCATGATTTCCTTGGCAAAGTCCTTAGACCACTCCAGCTCCGCTGCAGCCCTAGTCGGACCAAAAGCCTTGAGACCAGCTTGGTTAAAATCATCTACAATCCCAGCAGCCAGGGCATCATCTGGACCGATGAAGGTCCAAGCAATATCGTTGGCTTTTGCAAAGTCAATCAATTTAGAATGTTCGGAAATAGAGATATTTACCAATTCCAGCCCATCCAGAGTCATCCCGTCATTACCGGGAGCTACAAAGACTTTTTCAACGTCTTTTGATTCAAGCAACTTCTTAGAAATGGCATGTTCACGACCACCCGAACCGACAACTAAAAGCTTCATCTCTCAACCTCTTTTGCGAATTATTTACTAACATTATATCATAAACGTTCGTTTTAATCTTGTTCTATTCCGTTTTTTAAGCAAAAAAAGGAAAGAAACTGTTTTCTTCCCTTTTGCCTTCTTAATGTCTAAAATGTCTCACTCCTGTGAAGATCATGGTCACGGACGGAGTTCTATCATAGTTTCATATATTCAAAAATACTATACATGTATCACGTAATAAATATCCGCTAATCTAAAAGATTTTTATCATAAAAACATACTACATCTTTTTCTAATTTGTCTCTAACTAAACTTTTAATGTGACAATCCAATTTATTAAAGCTGCCTTTAATGGTATGTAAAATATAATATGAACCTTGCAATTTCGCTTGATAGGACATATATATTAGAGTTGACCAAACCTCAGCTACTAATTCATCACATAACTTATGCTCTGTTGCCAACAAAAATAATTCACTAACCAAAATATTTTGATCTTCTTTATTTTTTTCATTTATATATATATCATTTCTGCCTCGCAGCATCTCACAGTAAGCACAGATATATTCAAAAAATGTCTGTGGATCCTCTCTATTAAAATAGTCAGTAACAATCCTTGAAGATAAAATTTTTCTGATAGCTCTTTCAAATTCTGCATCTTCAGCTTCATGAAGCTGTATAATTATAGTTTGCCAAAAAAGTTCTTGATCTATTTCCTCCATGCGATTGATATAATCAATTGCAATAAATATATTTTTACTTACTTGATTTCTCCCGAGCATTTCACTTTTTAAAATAGCTTGTAAAAAATCATCAACTCTTTTAAATCTATTTTCAATATTATCATGAGTTGCCTTTTCTATAATTTTAGATAATTCTTTATCTATCTCCAACTCTAGTATCTCAACAGTGTAGTTTACTAACTCACCTAAACTATATATATCCAATCGTATATCATCTGTAACCTCTCCTTTAATCAACTCTTTAGCAGAGAATCTATCATCTCCCATACCGTATTTTGTTCGATGAATATCATTAGATAAATCCTTGCTCAATCCAAAATCAGAAACAACTACTATTTCCCCAGTTTCTTCTATCAAAATATTTTCTGGTTTTAAATCTCTATGAATTATGTTGTTATTGTGTAAAAATATTATAGCATTACAAATTTGTTGAAAAACTTTTAGAGGGAATAAACCTTTATCTTTTTCTTTAAGTAGATAAGTTTTATAATTATATTCATAATAATGCATTGTATATCTATACGCATCTTTATCGTAATCTATTATTTTTATTACACTTTCATGATCTATTTTATTGATGTTATCAATTTCTGCAATAAATCTCCTTTTAGAATTTTCATCTTTCTTATATAAACGTTTTTCAACTATATCACAGTCACCAGAAAGTTTATAAACTTTACAAAATCCTCCTCGTCCGATTAAAAGATCTGGTACTGTAGGCTCTCTTCTGCTACTAGGTCTAGTAAGTTTATCTCTTAACATACTATTCCCCCATTGTCAGACAATCGAATTTAGGTATGCTTCCGTATTTTCCAACAAGGTACTCCTTCATAATATCCTTATCAAATCTTACCTTATATTCTTCTAAAGAGTACATGTGTGAAGCATTTTCTTCTTTATCAACGAACCAAATCTGATCACGACGTAATAATGATAAATCAAGTAATCGATCTTCATGAGTTGTCACTATCAATTGAATCAAATCATTTTCAAGAGATTTTCTTATAAACTCATAAGTCAAATTAGGATGGAAACTTCTATCAATTTCGTCAATAATAAATACCTTATTTTCTACAGTATTTAAGACCCCGTAAATCTTAATTAAACGTCTTGTGCCATCAGATTCCTCACGAAAAGCAAATTTGGCATTAGTCCCATCGTGTATAAAATATAATCTCTCTATAACTATTTCATAATCATCATTTACTGAGAAAAAGTATATATTTTCTTCGGTTTGAACAAGATTAATAATTTTTTTTGAATCTTTATTTTTATTAACTTCAATTACTCTACTAATAATTGACTCTAATACTCTGTCATCTGGGATTTCGTCAATATCTGCTTTAGTTATCTCCTCACGCTCAATAGCATTGATACCTGTAGAAAAAGAATGTAAAAATCTCGCTAATTTTTCAGTGTCTTCCTGCTTTAAAAAAACTTCTGCACTCCGACTTACTTCTCCTTCTGGTTCAATGATTTCCAAAGTTTGTAGAAACCACTCGTAAGCTTTATATACATCTATAGAATAATCAATCTTCCGTTCAGGAGTATTTATATATTTCAAAAATAGTGAATTAGATTTTTGTGCATCAGATATATATATATCAAATCTTGGAATATCTTTTTCTAATAATCCCCAGTTTTCTATTGAAAAATGATTTTTATCAAACGGTTTAGAATAATCGATATTGAATAGTGCTAAATCATCTCCTCCTTCATTCCTGTACAACCACTCCTCTTTTAAACTTAAATTGAATAAGTTAACTGAAAAACCATATGTATAAATTTTATTATCTGATATAAAATCAAATTCAAATTTTGTATCTTTCAATTTAAAACTATCTTGAGCTTTGAAATAACTATCCTTCAATAAATTTTTCCTTAATTCATTTTTTGACGATAAAATAAATGTTCTTGCAAATGTTAATGCATTTATAAAATTTGATTTCCCAGACGCATTAGCACCATAAATTGCAGAAAAGTTTAATAATGACAGATTTTCACTGATTTGTTTCTTATACTTTCTGTGACTTCTAACCTTACTTGCAATCATTGAAAAATCGGTCAAATTTTTATATGATAAAAAGTTTTCAAATCGGAAATTAATCAGCATATCGCACCTCCAAGTAAATGTGAAATTTTCACCTAATTATATCATCATTCTTAAAACATGTAAAACAATAACAAAAAATTCTTTGCTTTTTTGTGAAGTTTTCACTTGTTTATGACTGTCTTGGTTTTATATTAGTTTTAATCCCATACTAATCTCTTCAAAATTATTAAAAGGTATTAAAAAAACATCTAACCCAGAATTCCCTTTCTAAAGTCAGATACGATAATTCTAACTTTTAAAAATTGATGCTTTTAGATTAGATGTTATTCTTCTTAATGTCTAAAATGTCTAACGCCTGTAAAGACCATAGTCAAACCGTATTTGTCAGCAGCTTCGATAGACTCTTGGTCACGAACTGAGCCACCTGGTTGGATGATGGCTTTAATGCCTGCTTTAGCAATTTCTTCCACGTTATCTGCAAATGGGAAGAAGGCATCAGAAGCAAGCACAGCGCCGTCAAGGCGGTCTTTAGCTTGCTCAATCGCAATACGAACAGAAGCCACACGGTTGGTTTGACCTGGCCCAACACCGAGTGTCATGTGGTCATTGGTCACGATGATACCGTTTGATTTGACGTACTTAATTGCTTTCCAAGCGAACTCAAGAGCAGTCGCTTCTGTCTCGGTTGGCTGGCGTTTGGTCACCACTTGCCAGTCAGCTGGGCTTTCCTTGACCACGTCTTGATTTTGCACGAGAAGTCCACCTACTACACCTGTGTATTCTGCCTCTACCTCACTAGCATCTTGAGCATCAAATGGCAAGGCAAGGATGCGCAAGTTTTTCTTTTTATTGGTTAAAATGGCTAGCGCTTCATCCGTATAGCTCGGTGCGATGATGATCTCGAGGAAAACGCCGTGCATCTTCTCAGCTGTCGCAGCATCCACCTCACGGTTAAGGACGACAATTCCACCAAAGATAGACACTGGGTCAGATTCATAAGCGTAGTCCCAAGCTGTTTCAATGTTGTCAGCCTGACCGATTCCACATGGGTTCATGTGTTTGAGAGCCACAACAGTTGGACGGTCTTTGAAATCACGGATGATACGGATAGCTGCATCCGCATCACGGATATTGTTAAAGGACAATTCTTTCCCGTTTAGCTGTTTAGCGGATGCAATGGAGTATTCCGTAGGAAGAGCTTTTTGGTAGAAGTCTGCATCTTGTTGAGGGTTTTCACCGTAACGCATAGCTTGTTTAAGGTCATAAGTCAGAGTGAGTTTTTCAGGTTTGCTTTCACCCACTTGTGCCGTGAAGTATTCTGCAATCAAGGCATCATAAGCCGCTGTGTGACGGAATACTTTCGCTGCCAACCGTTGGCGAGTTTCATAACTTGTTTCGCCGTTTGCTGCCAATTCGTCAAGAACAACAGCATAATCAGCAGGGTCTACCACAACTGTTACGCTAGCGTGGTTCTTCGCTGCAGAACGAAGCATGGATGGCCCACCGATATCGATGTTTTCAACTGCGTCAGCGTAGGTCACATCTGGTTTGAGAATCGTTTCCTTGAAAGGATAGAGGTTGACCACTACAAGGTCAATGAGCTCAATCTGATTGTCCTTAGCCGCTTGAAGGTGGCTATCCAAGTCACGACGAGCAAGGAGACCACCGTGGATATTTGGATGAAGAGTCTTGACGCGACCGTCCATCATTTCTGGGAAGCCAGTCACATCGTCGATCGCAATGATCTCCACCCCAGCATTATCAAGGGCAACCTTTGTCCCACCTGTCGAGATGATATCCCAACCAAGTTTTTTGAGTTCTTGGGCAAATTCAACAATGCCCGCTTTGTCTGAGACGCTGATTAAGGCTTTTTTCGTCATTCTATTCCTCTTTCTTTAGGTCCAAGCGCATAGCGATTTCGTTATTTTCTTCTATAAATTCTGTTTCCTGAAAACCCAGACTAGTCAGCAGGTGCTTCATTTTTTCATTTCCAACCACATAATCAGCGATAATATGACTGCAAGCTCTATCCATCTGAGCCTCTTTAATTAGAACTTCCAAGGCTTTTCGACCATAACCTCTTCCTTGGTACTGCTGACCAATCATTATCCGCCAGATAAAGTATTCCGCTTCATCCTTGTCTATTTCTAGCAGGAGAAAGCCAACCACTTGCTTATCCCAATAGATTGCCATCGGAAACACATCTTCGTTTTTCCGGTAGAGCCATGCATCAGCTAAAGAACGTACATTTGGAGCCACGAAATGTGCTTGTTCATCAGCTTCAGATATTTTCAAATCCAGCACTGCCTGAAAACTGCTCTCATCTACCAATTTCAGTTCAATCATTTTTTCTCCTAGCAAGGTTGCGCAATCAAAACTTGATTTACTTCTTACCTTCTCTCCACTCCCAAGCTATCCAGCACCTCTGGATACAACTTGTACTCAGCCTCGTGAATACGAGCTTCAAAGCTTTCGATAGTATCATCTGCTAGATGTGGCACACGGACTTGCTTGATGACCTTGCCTGTGTCCACACCAGAATCCACCCAGTGAATGGTCACGCCAGACTGGTCAACGCCTGCATTCCAAGCATCCTCAATACCATGAGCTCCTGGGAATTCCGGGAGATAAGCTGGGTGAATATTGATGATACGGCCTTCATAAGCTGCTAGCAAGGTTGGACCGACGATTTTCATGTAGCCTGCGAGGCAGACCAAGTCAATCTGGTGTTCTTCCAAGAGTTCGACAAGTGCTGCTTCGTAGTCTGCCTTGTTCTCAAACTCCTTGAGTTCAAAAGCATAAGACAGGACTCCGAGCTTGTCTGCCCGCTCTAGCACATAGGCGTCACGATGGTCTGAAAAAACAAATTCCACCGGAAATTCTTCGGCAATCACCTGAAAATTTGAGCCGTTACCAGAGGCAAAAACCGCTATTTTTTTCATTTGATTATGACACTTTCGTTTTCTTTCTTGACGATGCGACCAATTTCATAGACTGGTTCATCCAACAATTCCTTGACGCGACCTACATTTTCAGGGCTAACTGCCATCATGAGTCCCACACCCATGTTGAAGATTTCAAACATTTCTTCATGCTTGATTTCACCGTATTTTTCAAGGGCTTTGAAAATAGGAAGGACTGGAACCTTGTCTTCTTCAATTTCCGCAGCTAGGTCAGCCGCAAACATACGAGGAACATTTTCGATAAAGCCGCCACCTGTGATGTGGGCAATTCCATTGACCAACTCTTCCTTGATGAGTGGCAAGACTGCCTTGACATAGATACGAGTCGGCTCAAGAAGGACTTCTTTGAGTTTCTTGCCTTCCAATTCTGGCAAGACTTCCTCACCTGTGTAGTCGGCAAAGACACGACGGACAAGTGAGTAACCATTTGAGTGAATCCCACTTGACACAAGTCCGAGAAGAACATCACCTTCTGCCACTTTTGAACCGTCAATGATTTGAGATTTTTCAGCCACACCGACTGCAAAACCAGCCAAGTCGTAGTCATCTTTGCCATACATACCAGGCATTTCAGCCGTTTCCCCACCGATGAGAGCAGCGCCTGCCTGCACACAACCTTCTGCCACACCAGCAACGACTTGTTCTAGTTTAGCTGGTTCATTCTTGCCGGTCGCGACGTAGTCAAGGAAGTAAAGAGGCTCCGCACCTGCAGCGATGATGTCATTAACACACATGGCCACACAGTCCTGACCGATGGTATCATGCTTGTCGAACTTGATGGCCAGCATGAGCTTGGTTCCGACACCGTCAGTCCCTGAAATCAAGACAGGCTCTTTGACACCTGTTTTTGAGAGGTCAAACATGCCACCGAAACCACCAAGAGCTCCCATAACACCCGCACGCTCCGTGCGAGCCACATGCTTTTTGATCCGCTCAACAACTTCATAACCCGCTTCAACATCTACACCCGACTGGGCGTACGCATTTTTATTTGCCATTTTATTTTTCCTTTTCTTTGAGAAGATTGCGACGTATTTTTAGATAAACAATTATTTTATCTAAAAATACTAGTCAGGGCTCCAGCTTTGGTCCCATAGGGCAAAGCGTCTACTGACAAATGCTTTAGCTTTTAGTCAGTAGCGAGACGTGGAGCATAAGCATTTTTATTTGTCATCTTCTCTTCCTTTCCTTTCATGGAGAGTCTTTATCCGTCTATTTGTAAAAACTGGTCTTATCCCCCAAACTTCTACGATAGTCTTCCTCATAGTCGTAGAGAGGAGTTGGGTAGTCGCCGTCAAAGTAAGCGACACAAAGACCACCGTTTGGCGCATCTGTTTCGATGCCGATAGAATCAATCAAGCCATCAATCGAAAGATAGGTCAGGCTATCCGCACCAATGATTTGGCGAGTTTCTTCGACCGTATGATTGGCCGCAATCAGCTCCTGACGCGTCTGGATATCAATCCCGTAAAAACATGGATAAGCTAGCGCAGGGCTCCCAATAGCAACGTGAACCTCAGACGCACCTGCTTCTTTCAAAAGCTGAACGATACGGCGAGAGGTTGTCCCACGAACAATGGAATCATCAATCATCACCACACGTTTGCCTTTGACAACGCCTGAAACAGCAGACAGTTTCATCCGCACCCCTTGCTCCCGCAATTCTTGAGTCGGCTGGATAAAGGTGCGTTGGGTGTATTGGTTTTTGATCAGACCCATTTCATTTGGCAGACCAGATTCTTCTGCAAATCCCATAGCTGCGCTGAGTGATGAATTTGGCACACCGACGACGATATCCGCTTCGTGCTTGAATTCACGCGCTAATTGGGCTCCCATACGTTTGCGAGCCGTATGGACGTTGACACCATGGATATTAGAGTCAGGACGAGCAAAATAAATATACTCCATAGAGCAAATCGCCAACTGGGTATCATTCGTATAGCTATCGTACTGAATCCCATTGTCATCTAAGATTACAATCTCTCCTGGTTTTACATCGCGAATCCACTCAGCACCAATAACTTCAAAAGCACAGGTTTCTGACGAAACCACCACCGCTCCGTTTGCCATTTTCCCAATAGAAAGTGGACGGAAGCCATTAGGATCAAGCGCAGCAATCAACTTGTCCTCAAACAGCAGGATATAAGCAAAGCCACCTTTTACAAGGCTGAGCGCCTCTTTGATTTTGCCCATCAAGTTGGGATTGTGACTCCGACGAATGAGGTGAGCCAAGATTTCTGAGTCCGAAGTTGAACTGAAAATAGCTCCTCTTTGTTCCAATTCTTGCTTGAGCGATTCTGCATTGGTCAAGTTTCCGTTGTGAGCAAGTCCAAACTGCATATCATGAAAGCGAAAGAGGAAGGGCTGGATGTTATCCACAGAAGCTTCGCCAGCAGTCGCATAACGAACATGTCCAATCGCGCTCGTTCCAGTTAGTTTATCCAAATTAGCTGGATTTCTGAACACTTCTGATAAAAGCCCCATATCACGATGACGCTTCAATTTCCCCTGATCATTGGAGAGGATTCCTGCCCCCTCCTGACCACGGTGCTGAAGACTGTGGAGACCAAAATAGGTCAATTTAGCAGCGTCTGGATGTCCCCAGATACCGAAAACACCACATTCTTCATTAAGAGATTTTACTTCGTATGTCATTTTTTATACCTTTTATTTCCCTGTAAAATAACGCACAGCCGACGCGAACAGGTGCTGGTCTTTATTTCCTGGGATGTTTTGGAAAAGACCTTCTTCATAACGTTCTGAGTGTCCCATCTTACCGATGATTTGACCATTCTTGCTGGTAATTCCTTCGATGGCATTTACCGAACCATTCGGATTATACTTAGAGTCCATACTTGGTTTGCCTTCAAAGTCAACGTATTGGCTAAAGATTTGACCATTGTCGCGGAGCTCCGCAAATTCCTCGGCCGTCACAACAAACTTCCCTTCACCGTGCGATACTGGGATGGCATGGATATCGCCTACTTGCACTCCAGCCAACCATGGCGAGTTGGTATTGGCAATCCGAGTTTCCACCATCTTAGCCACGTGTTGGTTGGCATCATTGTAGAAAAGGGTTGGGCTAGTGCTACTTGCATCTTCAAAGTTACCATATGGAAGAAGACCTGATTTGACCAAGGCTTGGAATCCATTACAGATACCGATAATCAAGCCACCACGAGCAATAAAGCTATCAATCGCTGCACGCACTTTTTCATTGAGCAAGATGTTGACGATAAACTTAGCTGATCCATCTGGTTCGTCCGCAGCCGAGAATCCACCTGCAAAGAAGAGGATGTTAGCCTTACCAATGTTGTCAACCATAGTGTCAACAGATTTGACAATAGCTTCTTCATTCAAGGTCACAAATGGCACCAAGTTAACCTCTGCACCTTCTTTCTCAAAGGCCTTAGCTGAGTCATATTCTGAGTTGGTTCCTGGGAAGACTGGGATGTAAACCACAGGTTTTTCAATGGTTTCTTTGGCTTTGATGAGTTCATTAGAAGCGACAGCTGGAACTTCTGCTAGTTCTTTAGATTGGGTAAATTCTGTTGGGTGAACTTCTTCCAGTTTGCCTTGGAAAGCACTGTCAAGTTTCTGTCCATCTAGCTTCACACCGTTGACAGTCAGTGTAAAGTCTACTTTCGTTTGACCGATTTTCTCTACTCCAGCAATTTCTTCAGGAGATGTGAAGACAAATCCACCTAATTGAGCTGTTAAAGAACTTTCAAGTTCAGGCAAGATTACCTCTGCACCGATATGATTTCCAAAGGTAGCAAGAGCCAAGCTTTCAAGGACACCGCCATATTTAACAGCTGATGCAGATGTTACTTTGTGATCAGCTTTGATGGCTTCAAACTGAGCAAAATTAGACTTAATCAAATCAAAATCAATCTCTGCAGAGAGGGCTTGACCTGGGATGTAGTAGATGTTTTCATCAACATTCTTGAACTCTGGAGAAAGCACCTTACGGCTATCTGCCGTCGTCACCCCAAAGGCAACCAAGGTTGGCGGTACAGTCAATTCTTCAAAAGTACCAGACATAGAGTCCTTACCACCGATAGATGGCAAGCCAAGTTGGATTTGTGCTTCGATAGAGCCTAGAAGAGCTGCTACTGGCTGACCGAAACGCTCTGCTTGCTTGTCCATGCGTTCAAAATACTCTTGATAAGAGAATCGGGCCTTAGACCAGTTGGCACCAGTGGCTACTAAACGAGCAGTTGCTTCGATAACCGCATAGGCAGCACCGTGATATGGAGACCATTCTGCCACATATGGATTGAATCCTTGAGCCATGACTGACGCAGTGTGAGTTACACCGTGTTGAACTGGCAATTTCTGCACAGATGCCTCAGTTGGTGTGAGTTGGTAGCGACCACCAAGTGGGTGATTGACCGTTGAACGACCGACCGAGCAGTCAAAGATGGTCTGCAATCCTTTTTGACTCGCATGGTTGAGATCAGATAGAACCGCAAGGGTATCTGCTTCAAGTGTGTCAACGCTTGTTGTGCGTTCTTCTGGAAGTTTGACACCCTTGTCTACCACCTTGGCATCAACGACTATGCGCACACCGTTGGTATCAAGGAAACGACGTTCCAAGTCAACAATGGTTTCACCATTCCAGTGCATGACAAGAGTTGGTTTTTCAGTCACTGTTGCAACGACAACAGCGTCAATATTTTCTTTATTACATTCCACAACGAAGGCATCTACGTCTTCAGGACGCACCACAACTGCCATCCGTTCTTGAGATTCAGAGATAGCAATTTCTGTACCATTCAAGCCTTGGTATTTAAGAGGAACCTTGTTGAGGTCGATTTCAAGACCATCTGCCAATTCGCCGATAGCCACACAGACACCACCTGCTCCAAAGTCGTTGGATTTCTTGATAAGACGAGTGACATCGCCATTACGGAAAAGACGTTGGATCTTGCGCTCTTCGATGGCATTCCCTTTTTGAACCTCAGCACCGGCAGTCTCTACAGACTCAACTGTTTGAACCTTAGAAGATCCCGTTGCACCACCGACACCATCACGTCCAGTCTTACCACCGAGCAAGATAATCACATCGCCGGCTTCCGGTTTTTCACGGACTACATTTTCCTTAGGAGCAGCACCAACAACGGCACCTAGCTCCATGCGTTTAGCTACAAAGCCTGGGTGGAAGTACTCACGAACGTAAGTCGTCGCCAGACCAATTTGGTTACCATACGAAGAATAACCATGAGCCGCTGTCTTCGAAATGACTTGTTGTGGCAATTTACCAGCGCGAGTTTCTGAAATCGGAGCTGTAATATCACCAGCACCTGAGATACGCATAGCTTGGTAAACGTAGGAACGGCCTGACAACGGGTCACGAATGGCTCCACCGATACAAGTAGCCGCTCCACCAAATGGCTCAATCTCAGTTGGGTGGTTGTGGGTTTCGTTTTTAAACATGAGGAGCCAAGGTTCCTTGACACCATCAACGTCCACTTCGATTTCAACCGAGCAGGCATTGATTTCGTCTGACACTTCCATGTCGTCCAAACGCCCATTAGCACGCTCATAACGACCAAAAATAGTCGCCATATCCATCAAGGTTTGTGGTTTTTCAGAACGACCTAACTCATCACGCATGGCAATATACTTGTCATAAGTCGCTTGCAATTGCTTTTGGAATTTAGAAGCTGAGAAATCAATGTGTTTCAACTCGGTCTCAAAAGTCGTATGACGGCAGTGGTCAGACCAGTAAGTATCCAAAACCTTGAGCTCTGTTTCCGTCGGCACGCGCCCGATTGACTTGAAGTAGTCTTGGATAAAGAGCAAATCATCCACTTCCATGGCCATCCCTTGCTCGGCCTTGTAGCGGGCAAAGTCTTCTGCCGTATAGCTTTCAAAGAAAGTCAATTTTGGAATGGTCTTGTCTGACTCTGAAAATTCCTGCTTGGCAATTCCTGTCGTGATGTCCTTGAAACGAGAATCAACTGGGTTGAGCAGGTAGTTCTTGACCGCTTCCAACTCAGTCGCATCAATATCCTTATTGACCAAGTAAAGCTGGGCTGTATTGACTGTCACATCACTCGAACTTCCCAGTAAAAGCAAGGCTTCCTGTGACGAAGCTGCACGCTGGTCAAATTGCCCTGGCAGGCTTTCAATAGCAAAGAAAGCATAGTTGGCAAGATCCGCTTGCACAGCTACTTCATCTAAAACATGGTCAGTCACCTGCTCAGAGAAGATGTGCTTCTCTGCAGGTGCAAACAAGTCCTCTGCCAAATCAAAGACATCATAAACCTGCACAATGCGAATACTTTTCAAAGTTGACAGTCCCAAGTTGTGCTGGAGTTCCCTTACCAAACTCTCTGACTTGACCTGAAAATCAGCCTTTTTCTCAACAAAAATACGTTTATCCATCAATTCTTATTCCTTTATTTCAGCTCTTACAATGTTCCCAAATGACCTTGAGAGTCTTGTAAACAGATTATTTCAAACCCTGCAACTTTTTCCAGACAATCTCATAAACATCTGTCAATTCTCCGAGTCCTCTACGGAAAACATCCTTGTCCATGTGGTTACCATCCGCATCCCACAAACGGCAGTTATCTGGTGAAAACTCGTCTGCCAAGATAATCTTGCCATCCTTGTCAAAACCGAACTCTAGCTTAAAGTCAATCAATTTAAGACCAATCTCAGCAAACCAAGCTTTCAAGAGCTCATTGATACGACGGGTTTCTTCCTTCAAGTAAGCAATCTGCTGATCATCCGCAATTTTTAAGAATTTCACATGCTCGTCATTGATAAAGGGATCATCCAAATCATCATTTTTATAGTAAAATTCGACAATCGGAGTCTCAAATGCGATACCTTCTTCTACGCCAAAACGTTTTGAAAAGGAACCAGCCGTGTAGTTGCGGAGCACAACTTCCAAAGGAATGATTTCCACCTTTTTATTGAGTTGTTCCGTATCTGAAAGCTTCTCCACAAAATGAGTCGCTACACCAGCCGCATTTAATTTCTCAAAAATAAAAGATGAAATCTGATTATTTAACACTCCCTTGCCCGCAATCTGCTCCTTCTTGACACCGTTAAAAGCAGTCGCCTGGTCCTTGTAAGTTGAAATAATGAGATTTTCATCCTCAGTTGTATAGATATCCTTGGCTTTTCCCGAATAGATCAGTTGTTTTGACATTTTAAAGTTCGCCTTTCGTTTTACTTGAGCACATTCTACCACAAAAGCATGAAAAATTCAAGGTTTTTACGAATAAATAACGTTTTTCTGTTTTAAGCGTAAAGAAAAACTGCAAGATGAACTCTTCTTACAGTTTTAAAATCATTTATCCTCTGAAAAACACGAATATTACCCTTTATTCAAAAATTGATCCCAAAAATAACGGAGATAGCTTTTCTTTCCCGTAATCATCTGCAGGCGGCCTTCTAAACCATAGCGAAGTGTTGCAGCCTGCTCAGAAGTCAGATGGGTCTCCGCCTCAATTTTAAAGAAATTTCCTTGTTCAGTCTTTGTAGCTGTCGCATCGATACTTGTAATCGTGGAATCCAGGAAAATTTGATTCTTCGCATCATTAGTCGTAGTATAACGGACAGAGTCCCCAATCTTGACTCTAGCAACATCTTTTGAACTGAGATAAGCCGTGAGTTTAGTTTTGCCTTCTTTTTCCAAGGATGGGTAGAGTTGGGCTAGCAGGGTTCCTTCTGCGACCATGGTAGAATCACTGGTTTCAGGATTAAGGTGAAGCACCCCATCCTCACTTGCTGTAATCTTCCCCTTATCGAGGAGACCTCCCTGGACTTTCTTACCCGACTCTGCTTCTAAAATTTTCTGATCCAAAAGAGTTAATTCCTGGCCAACTTTGACTAAGTGCTGAGACTTGAGCGATTCCAGTTGACTATCCAGTCCCGTTGCGTGGGCCTGCTGAGCTCCAGAACCCGCATACTGTACACGATACGTAGCTAGACTGGACTCTAGCTGGGCAATTTGTGCATCCACTTGCGCAATAACTTGCGATTTAGCTTGCGGATCTTCTTCACCTTGATTTTTATAGGTCTGATAAAAAGAGTAGGCTGGATTCTGACTATCCAGTTGATCTCCCTTTTCAATCGCTGACTTAGCTGTTTTGTAGTCTCGAATTTTATCCTCTGTTTGACTGATAAGATTGCCAATCTCGGCCTGGCTCTGACTTGCTGCCGCATTTTGAGAGGAGATGCTGGCATTTTGCTGAGAAACATTACTCCTAAGACTACTAGCTTGGCTGAGATAGTCTCGAAACATCTCCTGATAACCAAACTTATCCGCCTCTGGAAATTGATCACTCCCCTCTTTCAAACTGGATTGCAAATATCCCAACTGCTTTTTTTGATCCTTTAACATCTCCAATTGACTGGCGTATGCTTCGACCTGGACAGCCTCCGCCCCTTGCTGGTACTGAACGAGCAGATCTCCTTGCTTGACCAACTTGTTTTCTTCCAGATAATTGGCCACAATGCGTTGATTGCTAGTCGACTGGATATTGGCAATGATCCGACTCGGTTCGACAGTTGCTCGGGTAGACAAACTAATCTCCTTCTCTGCAAAAACTGCAAATCCCAGTAAAAACATGAACAGAAGTGACATAGGTAAAATCACCCGACTGGAAAAATTATGATAACGACGATTATAAAACTCCGCACTTTCTAAAAATTCTGGTTTCATCTTCTCCTCTTTCTAGCTATTGACCAAATGGGCATAAAAGCCATCCTGTGCAAGCAAGTCTGCAGGGGTGCCTTCTTCGACAATCTTGCCCTGATCCAAGACAACAACCTTCTCTGTCCGCTCAGCGATGGTCAAGCGGTGGGCGATGAAAATCAAGGTCTTGTCCAAAGCCATGAGATTATCAACAATCCGCTTCTCTGTCAAAATATCCAGACTGCTGGTCGCCTCGTCCAAGATCAAGACAGGCGCATCTGTCAAGAGAGCACGCGCCAGAGCGATTCGCTGACGTTGTCCACCTGAAATTCCAGCCCCATCCGAAGTTAATTCTGTCTGGTAATTCAGTGGCATGCGCTCGATATCCTCTCGAATCTCGGCCAATTCGACTGCCCGTAAGATATCCTCTTGAGTCGTCCCCTCCTTGGCTCCCAAAAGAAGATTCTCCAAAATCGTTCCGTTAAAGACATAGGGCTGTTGAGGCAGATAGTTGATATACTGGCGCAGGGCTTTTTTATCAATCTGATTGAGATTGACACCACCCAGACTAATCTCCCCTTGACTTGGGTCGTAAAAATTAACCATCATCTTGGCCAAGGTGGTCTTTCCTGACCCTGAAATCCCCACAAAAGCCACCTTAGACCCTTGCGGAATGGTCAAATTGATATCCGACAAGACGTCACGACCATAGCCATACTTGTAGTGAACCTGTTTAAAGGTCATATCCCCTTTCATCATGCTCAAATCTTCTACCGTTTTCTTCTCCTCAAACTCCGAAGCTACTAGATAAACCTCATTTAAGCGATTATTGGCAACCTGCGCTGTCTGAAGTTTGGTTTGTAGGTTAATGATATTTTCCAAAGGATTGGTAAAGTAAACAAGCAGGGTGTTATAAGTAATCAGCTGACCCAAACTCATTTTCCCATCCATGACCAGAATAGCTCCCAGCCAGAGAACAGCAACATTGAGCAGGAGCTGGGCAACTTTTTTCAGTGCCTTTTGCTGGCTTTCTGCCCGACTGTAGGTAAAGGATTTTTTCAGATAAGCCACAAATTCCTTATCAATCTTTTGATAGCGTGAACTTTCACTGGTCAAAGACTTAATGGTCTCAATACCGTTGATGTCCTCGATGATAGAAGAAGACAGAACCGCATTAGCTTCCATGGTATCCCGATTCATCTTTTCAAAAGGCTTCATAAAGGCAAAGATAATCACTGTATAGATGGGAAGCGCAAGCAGACTAATGAAAAAGAGTGTCATATTTTGTGAAAACAAGACCAGCGAGATAATCAAAATCGTCGACACATCTAGGAAAATCGACAGAATGGTCGACGCCAGCGCATCGATGATACTGTTGGCATCTGTAAAACGAGATACGATTTCTCCTGTCCTGCGTGTCGCGAAAAAGGACATCGGCAGATGAAAAACATGCTTGATGTAGGACAAAATCACATCAATGGACAACCGTTGACCCAGAACAAGTAAGAGGTATTCCTGCGCATAAGACAAAATCTGCTGGAGGATATAGACGATAACCAGCCCAATAGAGATAATACCCAGTGTCGAGCGCATCTGGTCTGGTACGTAACTGTCAATGATAGACTGCAGATAATAAGAACCTACAATGTTAATCAGGGTCACCAAGAGTGTCGCTAGGACGATATTGGCAATTAAGCCACGTTGTTTGAATAATATTGGCAAGAAGGATAGGAGTCCCTGTTTTTTCTCCTTATGGGGTTTATAGTCTGGAGATGGCGCCATAAAGAGACTGACCCCTGTCCATTCTTGCGCAAAACGCTCACGGGAAATCTTGGTCAGCTTAACACTGGGATCTGGATCGGCGATATGAATGTGCTTTTTATCCTGACCTGTCACCACATAGTAGTGGAGCAGCTTCCCTTCCTTGAGCACATGGGCCACAAAGGGAAAGGTCAAATCTGGCAAGTCAAAGAGCGTCATATCCGCCTTGATAGCACGCGTCTCAAAGCCAAGCTCCTCTGCTACCTTTACAACACCCAAAGCAGTCGTCCCATCCATAGTCGTCTTGGCCAACTCTCGTAGATGAGCCAAGGAGTAATAACTACCGTAGTAGCCAAAGACCATAGCCAAGGAAGCCACGCCACAATCCATCTGATCCACCTGGGGACGATAGTGTCTTTTCCCAAATTTCATATCTATCTCCTTTTTTCTAACAATCTCTTAAAAACTTTGTAAGATTATTTTAACCAAACGAAGAAGAAATAAGGGAATTGTTTCTGAAAAAACAATATCCACGCCTAAACAGCACTTTTTGTCAAAGAAAAGAGGCAGAACAAGAGTCCTGCCTAAAATATTCAATTACAGAGATTTCTTACATTTCCCACTTCTTTTGTGAATAGTGTATAAAACGATAAACGCAAACACCGGGGGCACCATATAACTATTTTCACTCATTGTTACTTGAAATCCAAGAGTTGCTAGTATCCCAAAGATGAAAATATTCATCAAAAATAGGAAAGTGAATAGTAGAACATATTTTACAATCCTATTCATTCTATTCTCCTTTTCTTTCTCCTTGGCCCCGACACAGTAAAATAAAAACCACTAAAAACAAGGAAATCGTAGGTAGATTTATTTTGTTTACGTTAGCCACGATTCTAATAATTAGATAAGCCATCGAGCTAAATAATACAGTGGTCTCTGGCCAAGTGTTTCCTAGTAATTGAACAACTTTCATCTCAAACTCCAATCTGATGGTCCATCAATTCCCAATCGTACTTTCTTTTGTTTTGTACTTGTATCCTACATAAAACAGACCAAGCAGAATTGGATAGGTTTCTGGATAAAACAGGGTATTGATCGGATTTTTCACAATCATATACGTTGCGATATAAAGAATGATCGATACGACAAAATACCCCTCAGCAAATCCTAATAAGATTTTTTTCATAGCAGACTCCTATTTACCTGAAAAGAGTGCTCGAGTTGTTAAAATAGCTCCACCTGTATATACAAATCCTTTTACAAAACCGACTGCCACAGGGATAAGAAGGGGAAAGGCTCCCCCTTGAATTTCCTGCAAGTCCGTATCAGTCATTGTTTCAAATTCTAAAATAGATTTTTCCATATCATCTCCTCCTTCTATTACCATCTACCCGTCACATAATTATAACCTGCAATTCCTACTGCAGTAATTCCACCAGCAATTTTAGCTGCTGTCACAGGATTAGCAATCACCCAAGCTACAATCGGCCATGCTCCCCCATCCACATCCATCAACTCTTCTTCAGTAAGAGCTACAAAGTTCTGTTCCATTTTGTCAAAGTTTGTCATCTTTTTTCTCCTTATTTTTTCTATATATTTAATCTTTAACCTCTAAGCCACTTAAATAGCCAGATTGGGTAAATTACTGAAATCATTTTCTTCTCTCCTTCCTTTTCTTCTCACTTATCTATTCGAGAAGTGATTTAAAATGAACAGGTAAATTTCATTTATTTTAAATACCATTTGATCAACCATGGCAATAAGATTGGTAAATACATCGCGTAGTCTCCTTCCTTTTTCCTTACCTATTTATTCGAAAAACAATTAGAAAACGAACAATTCATTCATTTTTATTTTAAAAACCACTTAATGAACCACGGATAAAAACCAGTCACATACATAAATGTTCCTCCTTTTTCTTTCTCATCTCTTTATTCGCAATTTCTACTAAAAGTTTCTCTTTTTTCGCAAATAAAAAACAACATGACTTGCATGTTGCTTTTTCCTATTTTTTATCTTTAATAATCGCTACTACATCCGCTACACTTTGAAGTTGGTCGATTTCCTCATCAGTGATTTCGATACCAAATTCATCTTCTAGTGTCAAGACAAACTCCATCAAATCCACTGAGTCCGCATCTAGATCGTCTTTCAAACTTAAGGCCTCTGTTACGGCAAAGTCTTCTCCCTGTCGCTCTTGGATAATGGTTACAATACGGTCAAAAATTTCTTTTTCTGTCATCTTTTTTTATTCTCCTGAAAATTCACGCGCAGTTTGAGCAACTACGTCTGTTTCTAGCATGGTACGAATCTGACGAATCGTACTGTACACAGCCTTGGCATCACTTGAGCCATGAGTCTTGACAACTGGCGCCTTAACACCAAACAAAACTGCCCCTCCAACATCTGAATAGTTGAGCTGTGTCTTCAACCCCCTAAGACTATCCTTAAGAAGTAGAGCACCTAGCTTCGCTCGAAGGCCACCACCCGTAATAGCATTTTTAAGTAAGCCCATGATTCCCAAAGCTGTACCTTCAATGGATTTGAGAACAGCGTTTCCCGTGAAACCATCTGTTACGACAACATCCGCAACGCCATTCATCAGATCACGCGCTTCCACGTTTCCGACAAAGTTCAAACTTTGATCAGCTACTAGCAAGTCGTATGTTTCCTTACGAAGCGGATCTCCCTTGCTGCTTTCTGTTCCATTGTTGAGCAAACCAACACGTGGTTTCGAAATCCCACGAACATTTTTCGCATAGAAGGAACCCAAAACAGCGTATTGGTGCAGATGATGGGCTGTATTTTCCGCATTGGCTCCAAGGTCTAGCATATCAAACCCTTTTCCATCAATGGTCGGCAAGGTAGACATGAGTCCTGGACGATCGATATTTTTGATACGACCCACAATGAAGAATCCTGCAGCCAACAAGGCACCTGTGTTACCAGCAGAGAGGACAGCGTCTGCTTCTCCCTCTTTAACAGCCTTAGCTGCCAATACCATGCTGGCATTTTTCTTCTTACGGATAGCTTTTGTCGGCTCATCGTCTGAGTTGATTTTCTCATCCGTATGAATAACGCTGACACGCTCTGTCGCCGTTAGATATTGCTTGATCTTGCTTTCATCTCCGTAGAGTTGAATCTCAATATCTGAAAAGTCAGCAAGGGCTTGGTTGACACCCTCAACGATGGCTTGAGGTGCGTAATCGCCCCCCATAGCATCTACTGCAATTTTTTTCATTTGTCTTCCTCTTTTAGTAATTGTCCCCAGTCTGCTAGGGAATCAATAAATTTCTTTGATTTTAGGTGAATCCCAACATACTCTTCGTAGAGTTGATCCATAAATTGGCGTAGCTCTTGCTTGATTTCGGCCTTAAGCGAAATGGTCTCCAAGGTTTCAAAATCAATGGCTTGAAATTGATTGAGCAGATAAGGGATATTGGGATTTAGATGACAACGTCTCTCATCTTCATGATAATGCTCTGGGCAGAGGCAGGCTCCATATTTGAAAGAAAAGTCAAAGGCCTGACCGACCCGATGGCAAAAGACACACTCATTAAAATTAAGGCTGATTCCAAATCGAGTCAAGATTTGAATTTCAAAAATATTGGTTAAAACCTGATAATCTATCCCTGCTTCCATCAACTCCAGAGTCTTCCTCAAGAAAGCAAACAAGGGAGCATCCTGCTGATTATCCTGCAAACTAGCATCTGCAAGAGCTGCCACATAGGTCGCATAGGCCATGACAAAGAGATCACTATTAATCTTTGGAAAGGTCATCACCTCATGGTAGTCCTCGATGTAGCTAAGCCCATCATCATTGATGCGCAAGAGAAATCGTGCCAACACCAAGGGCTGAATAACCGGAGCTAGTTTGGACTGCCCAGCGTGTTTGACAAAAAACATGCGCTTGCCAGCCTGCTCCGTAAAAATCTTGACTAACTTGTCATCCTCACGAAAGTTACGATTGTAGAGCACCAAGCCTTGACTCGTGATAGACTGAATCATGCTTCTCTCATGTACTCCTCAAGTCGTTTCATGGCTTCTTTGATAGTCTCCATGCTGGCTGCATAAGATAGACGAACATAGCCTTCCCCATAACGTCCAAAGGCGGCACCAGGGATAAAGGCAACGGCCTTCTTATAGGCAAAATCCTTCAGAAAAGCAAAGGAGTCTTGATTGTAGCCCGCTGGAATCTTAGCAAAGATATAGAAGGCCCCATCTGGTTTGATAATCTCAAAACCAAGAGCAGTCATCTTTTCGATGATATAATCTCGACGCTGGATGTATTCCTTTTTCATAGGCTCTGCGTCATTTTTACCAGCGGTCAAAGCCTCCACCGCAGCATGCTGAGCCATCGTATTTGCAGCAGTAACCAAATACTGGTGACTCTTGATTAACTGAGCTGTGAAAGCTGCAGGAGCAAAGATAAAGCCTAAACGCCAACCAGTCATAGCATGCGATTTAGACAAGCCATTGATAATAATAGCCTGGTCTCTCAGCATAGTTCCCAGAGACACATGAGCTTCGCCTGTATAGGTTAATTCTGAGTAAACCTCATCACAGACAACAAAAATCTCATACTTGCGTAAAACGTCTGCCAAGGCTTCCAACTGCTCCCGACTATAGGTAATTCCTGTCGGATTGGCTGGATAGTTGAGAATAACTGCTTTGAGCTTGTCCCCTTGCTCCAAAATGGCCTTTTCCAACATCTCAGGAGTCAAGACAAACCCATTTTCAGTTGTATCAATCTCAACAATCTCTGCCCCAACTAGATTGACAATCGGCTCATATCCTGGGTAGGCAGGAGCTGGCAAGAGCACCTTGTCCCCCTCTTCCAAAATAGCTGTCAAAGTAGCAGATAAAGCCTCTGTCGCCCCAATTGTAACCAAAATTTCATTTTCAGGATTATAATCTAACTGGTATTTTTCTTTTACAAAGTCGCTAGCAGCCTGGCGCAAGGTCAGTAAACCGCTCATCCCTGTATAGTAGGATTGGTTCTGGTCAATGGCCCGCTTGGCTGCCTCCTTGATATGATCTGGCGTTGTAAAATCAGGTTCCCCCAAGGTCAAACGCAAGACCCCAGGAATCTCTGAAATTGCCTGGTCAAACTGGCGAATCAAGGAAACTTGAATCTTGTCTAACTGTTTATTAAAGCGCTTGGTTAAGTCCATAGATATCCCCCTTGCTTACAGAACATAGTACTATTATACTACAAAAGCTTCCTGACCGCAAAATCCATCTGAAACCCGCATTTTTCACTTTCTGTTTTACTTTTCTTCTTGACAGGACTATAATAATAAGTGCTTATTTTCGGAGGTTTATATGTCATTTTTATCAAAAAATGGAGAAGGCATCTTGGCCTGCCTTCTCATTTCTATCGTATCTTGGTTTCTGGGAGGATTTTTCCCCGTCGTGGGTGCACCTGTCTTTGCAATTTTTGCTGGAATGCTCCTCCACCCCTGGCTCTCACCCTACAAACAACTAGACGCAGGTTTGACCTTTAGTTCCAAGAAATTGCTCCAGTATGCCGTTATCTTACTCGGTTTTGGTCTCAATATCTCGCAAGTCTTTGCAGTTGGACAAACTTCACTCCCTGTCATCCTTTCCACCACTTCGATTTCCTTAATCGTCGCCTACCTCTTCCAGCGTTTCTTTGCGCTATACACGAAACTGGCTACCTTGATTGGAGTGGGTTCTTCTATCTGTGGTGGTTCTGCCATTGCTGCAACAGCACCCGTTATCCATGCCAAGGAAAAAGAAGTCGCCCAAGCCATCTCCGTTATCTTTTTCTTCAATGTCTTAGCAGCACTTATCTTTCCAACGCTAGGAACCTGGCTTCACCTATCCAATGAAGGTTTTGCCCTCTTTGCAGGAACTGCAGTCAACGATACTTCTTCTGTAACGGCTACCGCCAGTGCCTGGGACAGTCTTTACCAAACCAATACCCTTGAGTCTGCAACCATTGTTAAACTCACACGAACTCTGGCTATTATCCCCATCACGCTCTTTCTCTCCTACTGGCAAAGTCGCCAACAAAAAAATAGCCAGGGTTTCCAACTAAAAAAAGTCTTCCCACTTTTTATCCTTTATTTCATCCTAGCCTCTCTCTTAACGACTCTTCTCACCTCTCTCGGCGTGTCTAGTAGCTTCTTCACCCCTCTCAAACAACTCTCCAAATTCCTTATCATCATGGCCATGAGTGCCATCGGTCTCAAAACCAATCTAGTAGCCATGGTCAAATCCAGCGGTAAATCCATTCTTCTTGGAGCCCTTTGCTGGATTGCCATCATCCTTACCAGTCTTGGCATGCAAGCATTGATTGGTACTTTATAATACAAAAAGGTAGCCAGTAGGCTACCTTTTTATTGCTCAAGAATTAAGCGAGTATGTTCTCTCTTAATACAGCGATTCATCACGATGTCATCGCATCCTCCAGCACGTAAGATTTCTTCCGCTTCTAGATTTTCAAGTCCTAATTGCGCCCAGAAAATCTTGGCATCTGCCTTGAGAAAATCACGCGCCACATCTGGTAAAAACTCGCTCCGTCGGTATACATTGACAATGTCCACAGGAAAAGGAATCTCAGCTAGACTCGCATAAGCCTTCTCTCCCAAAATTTCCCCACCTGCAGCCTTGGGATTGACTGGAATGATTTTATAGCCCCGAGCCTGCATTTCCTTAGTCACTCGATTGCTAGTTGTTTCTTCACGATCGGACAAGCCTACTACCGCTAACGTTTTACTGGTTGCAAGATACTGACGTACCACACCATCACTTGGATTGATAAATTCTTGACTCATAGAAATCCTCCTTTTTTCTCAGTATAGCATATTTTGAAAAGGCTTGCAGATTTTGACTATAAAAATCTCCTAGCAAGAAAAGAAACCTGCTAGGAGTTCTGTCTACTTCAAGTGAAAGATTAAATCTTTTTCTCAATACAAAATAGAGGAGAAAGAGGACGTTTTTCGTGGATACGGATAATAGCATCGCCTAGAAGATGAGCAATCGAAATTTGTTCAATCTTATCAATCAAACGCTCTTCTGGTAGGTAGATGGTATCCAAAACAACCAATTTCTTAATAGCTGATTTTTGGATATTGTCCATAGCTGGCCCTGAAAGAACTGGGTGCGTACAGCTTGCATAAACTTCAACAGCACCTGCTTCAGCAAGAGCATCCGCCGCATGACAAATAGTTCCAGCTGTATCGATCATATCGTCAATCAAGATACAAGTCTTACCTTCTACCTTACCAATGATGTTCATAACTTCACTGGTATTCATCTTGTCTACACTACGGCGTTTGTCAATAATCGCAATCGGAGTTTTCAAAAACTCTGCCAATTTACGAGCACGAGTCACCCCACCATGGTCTGGGCTGACAACCACGTAGTCAGAGCCAACCATGCCACGACGTTCAAAGTAGTCCGCAATCAATGGAGCACCCATCAAGTGATCTACAGGAATATCAAAGAATCCCTGAATCTGTGCAGCGTGCAAATCAATCGTCAACAAACGATCCACTCCAGCAACTTCTAGCATGTTTGCAACGAGTTTTGCTGTGATTGGCTCACGCGCGCGCGCTTTTCTATCCTGACGTGCATAGCCATAGTAAGGCATAACAACATTGACAGATTCTGCACTGGCGCGCTTCAATGCGTCCACCATAATCAAAATTTCAAGTAAATTATCATTTACAGGTGAACTAGTTGATTGTAGGATAAAGACGTGTTTTCCACGGATTGATTCTTCAATGTTGACCTGAATCTCCCCATCTGAAAATTGGCGAACAGTCGATTTCCCCAACTCTATCCCAATTTCTTGCGCCACACGCTCTGCCAATTCTCTATTAGAAGAAAGGGCAAACAGCTTTAAATCAGAAAAAGACATGATTTCCTCCGGTATTTATGTATCACTTGTTTTTACACAACATTTTCCATCTACCATTGTAGCGCTTTTTCCTTTATTTTTCAATCAAAAATAAAACAAGAGTAAACATTTATACCCTTGTTTTATGCTATTTTATATTAGCTATATTAAAACTAAAAATTCTACATTTTAACAATCGATTTTATGCTAGGGTGAGATTTTTTCGAGACAAAGTTAGTATACTTCTCTCATACTTCCTGTATCCACATCATAGACAGCACCTGAAATAACCACATCATCAGGAATCAGTGGAGACTCTCTAAGCAATTGCATATCCTCTCTCACACTCTCTTCAACATCCTGAAATGGTAAAAAATCTTGATCAGACACATCAACTCCGAGCTCGTGTTTCAAATGTTCATGAAAACTTTCATTTTGAAAGGTTTGAGCTCCACAGTCTGTATGGTGCAACACCACAATCTCTCTTGTCCCCATTTGTTGCTGGGAAATCACCAGTGAACGAATCATGTCCTCAGTTACTCGACCACCCGCATTCCGCAAGATATGAGCATCCCCAAGGGCCAAACCTAGAGCTTGCGCAACGTGTAGACGTGAGTCCATACAGGTCACGATAGCTACTCTGGTTTTGGGTTTAAGTGGCAGATTTAACTGCCCATGTAGGGCAACATAAGCCTGATTGGCTTGCATAAACTGTTCAAAATACGACACGATTCCCTCCTCAAAAATTTGATAATCAAATATTTCTCCTATCTTATCATTTTTAAGAGGATTTGTCACGGATTATGCAAAGACCTTTTTCAAAACTTCCTGAATAGTCGTCACACCAATGACTTCAATTTCCTTGGGTGGAGTGATTCCTGTCAAGGAATTCTTGGGTACATAAATCTTGGTAAAGCCCAATTTTTCCGCTTCATTGATGCGTTGTTCGATGCGATTCACGCGCCGAATTTCTCCGGTCAAGCCCAGTTCACCCACAAAACATTCCTGAGGATTGGTAGGCTTGTCCTTGTAACTAGAGGCAATAGCCACTGCAACAGCCAAGTCAATGGCAGGCTCATCCAATTTTACACCACCAGCAGATTTGAGATAGGCATCCTGGTTTTGCAAGAGAAGCCCTGCTCGTTTTTCCAAAACAGCCATAATCAGACTTGCACGATTGAAATCAAGTCCAGTCGTCGTACGTTTAGCATTTCCAAACATAGTCGGTGTCACCAAGGCCTGCACTTCCGCAAGAATTGGACGTGTTCCTTCCATAGTCACCACGATGGACGAACCAGTCGCTCCATCCAAGCGTTCTTCCAAAAACACTTCACTAGGATTAAGAACTTCAACCAATCCGCCCGACTGCATCTCAAATATGCCAATCTCATTAGTGGAACCAAAACGGTTTTTGACTGCTCTCAAGATACGAAAGGTATGGTGACGTTCCCCTTCAAAGTAAAGCACGGTATCTACCATATGCTCCAGCATACGCGGACCAGCCAAGGTCCCTTCCTTGGTCACATGCCCTACGATAAAGATGGCAATGTTATTGGTCTTAGCCAGCTGCATAAGCTCAGCGGTCACCTCACGCACCTGAGACACAGACCCTTGCACCCCTGAAATCTCAGGAGACATAATCGTCTGGATAGAGTCGATGATGAGAAAATCTGGTTGGATGCGCTCCACCTCAGCCCTCACGCTCTGCATATTGGTCTCTGCATAGAGATAAAACTCACTATCAATATCCCCCAAGCGCTCTGCACGGAGTTTAATCTGCTGGGCAGACTCCTCCCCACTGACATAGAGAACCGTACCCACTTGAGATAGCTGGGTTGAAACTTGTAGGAGAAGGGTTGATTTCCCAATCCCAGGATCCCCACCGATGAGGACGAGACTTCCTGGTACCACTCCGCCTCCAAGCACACGGTTGAATTCCTCCATCTCCGTCTTGGTTCGATTGACATTGATGGAAGTCACCTCAGCCAGTTTCATAGGCTTGGTTTTTTCACCTGTCAAGGACACTCGTGCATTCTTGACCTCGGCAACCTCAACCTCTTCTACAAAAGAAGACCAAGACCCACAGTTAGGACAACGCCCTAGATACTTAGGTGAATTATATTCACAATTTTGACACACAAATGTCGCTTTTTTCTTTGCTATAATAATTCTCCTTTTACGGTTACTCCGAAAGAATGCCACTTATACAATGTATTTTGAAATTTATTCTGGTTGGCAACTCCGACAGCAGACAAATCGACAGAAACCTGATAATTCTCCTTGACAGCTGCCAAAACGGAAGCCTTAACACAGCCATTGCCATCTACCCCTATAAACTCTATGCTTTTAGCACCGTTTCCCTCTAAAAAATCTTTTAAATCTGGATTAGTAAAGCAAGAAGCCCGACGCTTCTCAAAGATACGAGAAGATACAAGCAGCAAGCCGGTCGCAAATTTCTTCTTTCTATCTTTTCTCTCCCAGAAAAAACGATTGAGAATATAGATAACTCGGTCGCTGGGATAAGTAGCAATTTTGTCATTTACAGCTGCAGTCAGTTCTTCATGATAGGCTTTTCCTACAGCAACATAATCTGACTGCATGTCTACAACTAATAAATAGTCTGCCATTTTATCCCTCTATTTCCCTGTCGATCCAAATCCACCAGTCCGCACGCCATCTGCCTCATCTCCATCTGCAATCAAGAAAGGAGCAAAGACAGCCTGAACCACACGTTCCCCAACTTCGAGAACCACTTCCTGATCAGTAATATTTTTCATCTGAGCAAAGATATGTCCTTCATTCCCTGGATTGCCATAATAGTCTCCGTCAATGACACCCACAGAGTTAATCAAGACCAAGCCTTTTTTACGAGGGTTTGAAGAACGGTCATAGAGATAGAGCACCTCTGTCGGTTGCATATAAGCCTTAACTCCTGTTGGGACCAATATAATCTCACCTGGCGCAATGACAGTTCGTTCGGCAACCTTTAAATCGTACCCAGCTGCATGAGCTGTCTCACGCTTAGGCAACAAATTTTCATCTGTAAAACTCGAAACCAATTCAAAACCACGAATTTTCATATTTTTCTCTTTTCTATAATCATTTATTCTAGGCTATTTTATCTTATTTATTCGAAAAAAGCACGAAAAAAGAGCACACAATTCACATCGCTTAGGGCTGCTGGATTCCTCCCCTGACCCGCTTCACGCAGAACTGTTGCTCCACTATTCATTATACCACATTCCCCTCTGTTTTTAAAGAGAAATTATTTTTTCCGTCGATTTCGGAAAAAGTCCTGCATAATCGCTGCACAGTCATCTTCCAAAATTCCCGTTTCTACCTCTACACGATGATTGAGACGCTCATCTGTCAAAATATCGTACAAGCTTCCAGCTGCACCAAATTTCTGATTCTTAGCCCCGTAGACTACCTTTGGAATACGGGCAAGCCCAATCGCCCCGCTACACATGACACAAGGCTCAATGGTCACAAAAAGCGTACAATCGAGCAGGCGCCAGCTCTCCTCACTCACATTCGCATTCTCTATAGCCATGATTTCTGCATGCATGACCGCCCGTTGCAACTCCTCGCGCGCATTATGCCCCCTACCAATGATTTCTCCATCCTTGACAATCACACAACCAATTGGAATTTCATCGTGTTCTAAGGCAATCTCAGCCTCTCTCAAAGCCTCTCTCATAAAGGCTTCTTTTTCTTCAACTGTATAATTCATCGTTCTTCTCTTTTCCTACTTATCGATTTTATTATTATATCATGATTCTCAACACAAAAAAAGCCACCGAATGCGGTGACTTAATAGGGAGATTATTATGAAAAAGAAAAGTTTAGGATATTTGTTACAACAAGTTAGGAGGTCTTCTTGTAACTGTCTATAGTATACCCAACCTGTCTTAAACTAATCTTAAAAATCTCCTATGACCAAACACTTTCTAAAATATTAGTTTGTTCACGACCAGGTCCTACTGAGAAAGTTGAGATACGAACACCAACCAACTCGCTTACACGACGAACATAGTTACGTGCATTCTCAGGAAGGTCTTCCAAATTACGGACTCCAGTGATGTCTTCTGACCAACCTGGCAATTCCTCGTAGATTGGCTTACAACGTTTCAACTGCTCAAGACTAGCAGGATAGTAATCAATACGTTGACCATCAAGATCATAGGCGACACAGATTTTCACAGTATCCAAACCACTCAAAACATCTATAGAGTTCAATGAAAGATTGGTAATCCCAGATACACGGCGGCTGTGACGCATCACAACTGAGTCAAACCAACCCACACGACGTGGACGGCCAGTTGTTGTACCGTATTCATGACCTACTTCACGGATGCGATTTCCCACTTCATCAAATAATTCAGTTGGGAAAGGTCCGTCTCCTACACGACTTGTGTAAGCTTTACAGACACCTACAACCTTGTCAATCTTACTTGGACCAACACCAGACCCAATTGTCACACCACCAGCGACAGGGTTTGACGATGTAACAAATGGATACGTACCTTGGTCAATATCTAGCATAACACCTTGCGCACCTTCAAACAGCACACGTTTGCCATTATCAAGCGCATCATTCAAGATAACGGATGTATCTGTCACGTATTGCTTGATTTGTTGACCATACTCATAGTATTCTTCAAAAATATCGTCAACTGAAATAGGGGTGCTATCATATAATTTTTCAAACAAACGATTCTTTTCCGCAAGATTACGTTCCAAACGTTCACGGAAAATATCCTTATCCAAAAGATCCGCAATACGAATTCCAACACGAGCAGCCTTGTCCATATATGCTGGACCGATTCCCTTGATAGTAGTCCCGATTTTATTGTCGCCCTTAGCTTCTTCTTGTAGACGGTCTAATTCAATATGATATGGCAAAATAACATGCGCACGATCAGAAATACGCAAGTTATCAGTTGTCACACCTTCCTCATGAAGATAGCGCAACTCTTTGACAAGGGATTTTGGATTCACGACCATCCCATTCCCAATAACAGAGATTTTTTCAGGAAAGAAAATTCCAGATGGAATCAAGTGCAACTTAAATTTCTTACCATCAATCACAATCGTGTGACCAGCATTATCACCACCTTGATAACGAGCAATTACCTCTGCATTAGCTGAAAGAAAATCTGTAATTTTCCCTTTACCTTCATCACCCCATTGGGTACCTACAACAACAACTGAAGTCATAATAAAAATCGTCTGAGCTACTAGGAGCTCGTCCTTTCTCATATACATGGCAGGAATTCCACCCGCAATTATATCTTACAATTTATTATAAGAAAAAAACACTATTTTATCAAGAAGAAACAGTAGAAAAGATTTGGAAATTCTTTCATTTCTAAATATAAAAACCTTTGATTATAAGCTAATTCTATATTTTTTAAAATATAACTACAACAATCGTTCGTAATTATGATATAGATACTTCCTATTGGATGAGAGTGGTACCACCTTGCAGGAATTTATCTAGATATAGACGATAAGCTGTTTTAAAGTGATATAGTGAAAAGTCCCTATCACTTTTTATTTTAAATCGGATTAAATAATATAGTAAAAACCGAAGATGAAGTGATTCCCACTCTGAACAACTCTGACCTAAAGAGGCATATTCTTGTTCAACTAGTTTCAAAAAGACAAATGCTCGATCATAAAATTTCTGAAGCATATAAAAATTCCCTTTCTTATTAGTAACACTAGTCTAACAAAAAAAGGAACTAAAAAAGTTTCAAATCCTATAAAAGAAGAATTTAAAGCTAAACGAACTAAAAATAAAATAAAATAAAGAGGTAATTACAGATTTAAAAATTAAAATTTGAAATTTCAACAATCCACTATATTTATAAATAAAAAAACGCTCAGTTGAACGTTTTGATTTATACTCCGCCAGTAGGACTCGAACCTACGACATCATGATTAACAGTCATGCGCTACTACCAACTGAGCTATGGCGGATAAAAGCTAAGCGACTTCCATATCTCACAGGGGGCAACCCCCAACTACTTCCGGCGTTCTAGGGCTTAACTACTGTGTTCGGCATGGGTACAGGTGTATCTCCTAGGCTATCGTCACTTAACTCTGAGTAATACCTACTCAAAATTGAATATCTATCAAATACCAAGAAAACCTCACACTTCGTATTCTCAGTTACTTTGGATAAGTCCTCGAGCTATTAGTATTAGTCCGCTACATGTGTCGCCACACTTCCACTTCTAACCTATCTACCTGATCATCTCTCAGGGCTCTTACTGATATAAAATCATGGGAAATCTCATCTT